>JFJP01037033.1_pt1 | contig 56725 bp, 42 predicted proteins | sample 431651 | NCBI WGS metagenome assembly JFJP01 (sample SAMN02602958, study PRJNA72255) | Microbial mat metagenome, whole genome shotgun sequencing project. | biome: fresh water; feature: sink hole; material: water; isolation source: purple microbial (photo- and chemosynthetic) mats found in... | reverse complement strand
AGCACATAAAAAATAACGGGTATACATACAAGTACATCACATTGACACTCCAGGATATTAGCTGGCTTGTTAGTGTAGATAAAAGACTATTGACAGCCTTATGGAATAAAAAAACCGGTGAGTTTCTGGATAAGCCAGATTCATTAGAGTTCGATGGGAGGATAACAGGTGAAAGTTAAAGTACTCAACACATGCGGTATAAATGAAAGTTTACTCGGTATCTCACTAAACAAGCTACAACCTTTCAACAAGATGTTAGGTGTTGCTGATAAACTTGCACAGGCAAAGGAGGGCTCACATAAAAAGTTTTTAAGGATGATTCAAGTGTGGCTAGAGGTAACTGCTCCAATGTATTGGTGGACTGAGTTTGACACATATAAAGTAGGGGTTACCCGCAATTCTTCTAGCATCATGCACAAACCAGTAGAGCATATGGAATTTGACCCTCGGACTGAACCAGCAATAATTGAAAGCTATAAAAGGTTATTAGCGATGTATGAATCAGGCGAAATTAGTATCAATACTGTTAAAGCTAATACCCCGGCTGGTGTGCTGTACACTAGTGTTATTAATCTGAACTATCAGACATTACAAACTATCTATAAAGACAGAAAGAACCATCGGCTTGATGAATGGCGTGATTTTTGCCGTGTGTTACAAACGCTTCCTTACAGTCACTGGATAACTAATGAAAAACAGGAGTAAAAACAATGGGGTGGGATATAAAGCTTAGTGCTAGAAAAGGAAACCATGAAGAGGTTTTCATTGATTACGGAAGAATAGGTTATGTATCGGATATCAGGGAGTTTTTCGGTAGATTCAATAATTGCGAAGAGCATGAATTGAATAGCAAACAGATAAAAGAGTTATTGGATATAGTATATCCAAATATCTCAGAGCTATCCGATAGTTGGAAGGACCTGTTTATATTGCCTTTTATGTTAAAAGACGGCTACAAAGTGTTTGTAGAGAACAGCTATTAGAAAGGATCGGTTGACATGGTTTTTAGTGATTTGGCTGACGAATATATCAGTCTAGTGATATTATTATATCTACACTATGCAAGTGAAAAAGTACACGAGAGTTGGCTAAAATGGCGTGAGCCTAAAGCCCATATAGACCTCCGTGAAATCAGGTTCGAAGTCAATTATGGGTTAACTATATTTAACCCAGAGACTGCGATGGGTAGAATACCAGACATCATATACAGGTGTATGCAACACCCATGGACTGCTGATGTGTACGACTACATCAAGGAACAGTTAAACAACAACCACCACGTACAAGTATGTGGATTTGTAAATCAGAAGAAAGGAGTTAACAATGCAGGGTGATTGGTCTTATTGGAACAGTTTAGCTTTAAAAATGGCAGATGAAGAAGAGGCTAAGAAGAAGCAAGCAATAGAAGATGAGAAGGCATTAAAAGAAGCCTTAACTATTGACGTGAATAAGGTTACCGATAAAAGGCAAGCCAGACAACTGAAACCACAATTTTCTGTTAACAGCGAACCTGTGTTCCCTGTTTTAGAGGAAGTGTTAAAAGAGTTCAGTTATTCGGAAACTATCGAACTAGTGCGGACCAGAATGATTTTAGGCCTAGAACGCTATGGACAAGAATTGCATAGCTTCAATGGCAGAGATTGTAAACTGGACGCTATAGAGGAGATACTTGACTGTATGCAGTACGTTACACAACAGTACATGGAGCAGACGGCCAGTGATTTGCTAACTCACTCAGACAAGGCAAGGATAAAGTATACTTATAAGAAAACGATTAATCTCTTATTAGAAGTGCTTTTCAATGTAGAAGATAACTTACAAACTTAGCCAAGTTGACAGCTAGCACATAGATGTGCTATCTTTTAATAGCAGTCACTAGTATAATCGGTTAGTACGCCTCAGTAACGCTGGCTGGGGAGGTTCTGTTCAAGTCAGAGAAGACTGCTCTTATTTAAAATGAAAGGAAAATGTAAAATGAGTAAATTAAAACCAAGCTGGTATCAGTTAGTAAACCTAGATGGCGAGATTGGCTGTATTGCATACAATGCAAGTGCTAAATTGTATAGGAAATGGCTACCAAATAAAGCAATTAGTTTGAGTAAATATCTGACTGAGCTAGGTGAAAACAATATTCACGTAGCTACCGTAACACCAGCTGATTACAACAAACTACCTACTGAAGCAGAATATAATAGAGAAGACAAAAAGGAAGATGAAGACGGAGTCAAGCCTGTTACTGATGAAATAAGAATCAGCCCAAACCAATCAGAGCGAGCGGGAACAGTAAACAGGGTTGTTCTTCACAACACGGCTAGCTCTTACGAATCCGCCGTTAGTTGGCTATGTAACCCGACTGCCCAGGCTTCGGCTCACCTAGTTATCGGTAGAGACGGTAAGGTTTGCCGAATGGTTGATGACAATTTTGCAGCCTGGCATGCGGGGAACCGCACGGTCAACCACCAAAGTATTGGCATAGAGATAGTCGCAACCAATGAAGAGCGGGGAATGACTGCTGCTCAGGAAGCACAAGTTATCGCATGGGTTAAACATTTTGCTGGGAAGTACAATATAAAAGCTGACAATATTGTAGGCCATAGGACAATTGTTAACACAAGCTGTCCAGTGTTAATTTGGGAAACTGAAGCCGACTTGAGAAGCTGGGTTAACGCAAAAATAGCTGGCAAAAAAGAAGACGACAAAAAAGAAACTCCAATAACTGGTGTGTTAAAGTATGCGAGAGACAAGGATTTACAGATAACTGCCAACTTCAACACTAGCGAGTTACAATGCAAATGCGGTGTGTGCGACGTTCAGTTACTTGACGCTGAACTAGTAAACAAATTACAGGCACTTAGAGATAGAATTGGGCAGCCGATTACAGTGACTAGTTGTTACCGCTGTCCAGCACATAACACCAAAATTGGTGGTGCTGTTAATAGCTATCACACAAAGGGGTTAGCAGCTGATATTTATGTTGACGGCATGACTGTCGAGCAGTTAGCTAAACACGCAGTAATGGTGGGGTTTACCGGAATAGGTAGTTATTACAGAAGTGGCTTTGTACATGTTAGTGTTAAATCTAACGAAGGCGATTTTGTGGGAGATTAACTGTTGACAGGGTTAATGTACTATGGCATACTAAAGGAAGACTGATTTGAAGACTCCTTTTTCATAAAAAGAAGTAAATTGCTATATGAAGGCCGGCTAATTGCCTGGTCTTCTTTTTATTGGGGTAAATTATTTATGGAATGCGTATATATAGATTTTGAGTACTACAACTCAAACGAACAGTATTTGAACCTCGTTTGCTGTAGCATTCTAATAGACGACAATACAGAGAGTTACTGGTTGCTGGATGATAGCGAAAGTGAACTATTAAAGAAAAGAATACTCGAGTTGCAGGAAAATAGAACTTTCGTGTGTTACGCCGCCACCGCTGAGGGACGCTCCATACATACTTTATTTATGGGTGATATAGATTTATATGCTTTCAATGTCATAGATTTGCATCTGGAATATAAGGGGGTTATCAACCATAGTGAATTCTCATACGGAGCCCAGCTCATAGACGGAAAAATTAAATTCACAGAGCCCAAATTATCTAAACTGGAGTTGGAGAATGGCGAGGAGCAGGAATACAGCTCTGATAAAGCTCCAAGTTCGCTAGCCTCCGCTGTATTTAAAATGCTTGGCAAGCAGATTGATACTCAGCATAAAACAAATATGAGAGATATAATCCTATCTAAAGATAACAAGTTAATAGAAGCAAACCGTAAGTTTATCCAAGAATACTGTGATAGCGATGTTAAATACTTGCCAACGTTAACTAGTAAAATATTAGATTTCAATAGAGGGTTAATAGTAAAAAGTTTGCACTATAAACACGAAGACTACATAAAGTCCGTGCTAACTAGAGGAACGTTAACCTTTGCTAGTTGTACATTAATTGAACATCTTGGAATCCCAATTATGTATGATGAGCTGAAGAATCTGTCAGAAAACATAGAAAAGATTTATGCAGACACTTATGCGGATGCCTCACTTAAGATACTCCAGGAACATAAGTTCACCCCATTCTATTATTCAGCTAAGGAGAGGCGATGGAAAACATCTGAAAAATCTTTACGCTCATTTATAGGTAGCCTCAGTCAAGCTGATAAATGGAAGAAAACTGATAACAATGATTTTAGTCTCTCAGGTGAGGCGTTCGAACAGTTTTGTTCAGACAGACATGTTTACCAGGACAATTTGATATCTCAGATGTGTAGGATAAATCAACTCAAAACTTCGCTTAACTCAATGCGAGTTACTGAAGGTAAGCGGAATTTCTTTGATGCTATCGGAACAGATAAAAGGTCCCGGCCTTATCTGAATCCAATCGGTACGCAATCAACCAGATTCGCACCTCCTGCGACAACATTTTTATTTGCTAAAAGTGCTTGGCTAAGGAGTCTTTGCAACACAAGTGATAGGAAAACTATCATTGTAGGTATGGATTATAGTCAACAAGAGTTTTTGTTAGCAGCTGTTTTGTCAGGTGACAAGAATATGATTAAAGCATACCTTTCTGGAGATGTTTATTTAGAGACCGCTAAACTAGCGAAGGCGGTTCCTGCCGATGCAACTAAGGCAAAGTACCCATTACAACGCCAACTGTTTAAATCTGCTGTTCTCGGTATCAGTTTCTCTATGACAAAACATGGATTAGCTGATGAAATAGAACCATATATCCTAACGCAAGAGGAGAGGAATGTATTTGGCCCTAAGTGCAAGTTCAAAAGTAAAAAAGATTTGAGAGAGTTTACTCTAGCCGAGGCTGACAAATTGATAGATTTGTTCTGGAAAGCATACCCAGTTTACAAAGATTTTGCAGATGAAATATATCCTGAGTACTCAGAGAACGAGGGGTTGGCTATCCCGATGTCACTGTTCCCTATGCACGGGTTAAATAAAAACAGACGGTCTGTTGGTAATGTGAAGATACAGGGAAGCGGGGCAGCAATCTTAATGAAACTACTCGAACTACTACAAAAGTGGAGTCTGAGTAAGTATGGCAAACCTTGCGTGATTGCACCTTTGCATGATGCTTGTTACCTAGAGATTCCATACAGTGATTTTGATACCCTAACAAAAGATTTGGTAGACATAAAATCATGTTTTGAGAATGCTTACTCTGTGTGGGCGAAGGTTGCGGGCAAAATGAAATCAGAACCCCCAATGATTAGGGTTGGAGGGGAAGTATGGGCGAACTGGATTAATCCAGAAAACATGAGTGAGGTACCCCTAAAGGAAGTCAGTAAAGGGCTGTATGAAGGTGAACTGGAGGTCAATGGCATGGGTGTAGCAGTTAACACCATACATAGAGATGAACGCATATCAATAGCCGACTTTCTTAACTATCAGGCGTATTTAATGCCGAATAATCAATGCAATAACGGATTCTAAAAATAAATTAAGAATACATGTTGACAGGTCAATGTAGGGTGTGGTACTATATATTTGTGGTCAACATTAACATATATACGAAAGGTAACGTATGATACTTACTAGCAACTCTAATTTAACTTTAATCGTTCCCTCTGAAAAAGATGGAGAGCGTTTCTCTACAGGCAAAACCATTTCAGGGTTTTTCATGGGCAAAGGCGAAATAAAAGCCAAGAAAGAAAAACCTACTGATGCAGATGAATATAGAGTAATCTTTAAATTTAAATCTATTGGTGGAGACGGATTCAGAGAGGGCGAGGAGTTCGCCGTATTCTCTACAGGACTTTTGAAATGGCAGATGGATATTGGGGTTCCGAACCTATGTAAGAGAGCAGGAGTTGAAATGCCTGAGAAACCTTTCCTTACTCTAATAAACGAGGGTAAGAAAAAAGTTAAAGGATTTTATACTTGGAAAATAGAGTTTGAACTTGATTTGGATAAGAAAATAGAGGATTACTTTGGATACACGGATGTCCAAGAATCTGCTGTAGATGCTAGCGAGCCTCACGAGAGCAACAAAGATAACTGGGAGTCTTCAGAATCTGAGGGAGATAACTGTGAGTTCTAATCAATGGATTCCTACAAGTGTTTCAGCTAGAGATACTTATAATACTTGTGCAAAAAAATGGTTTCTGAAATACAGGACAGATGTTCCTGCTATTTCTGGGGACAAGAAAGCTTTACACATAGGTTCGTGGGTACACAAATGCTTAGAGCTTTGGTACTCCAAAGAAACTTCAGATGAACAAAAAGCTTCCTGGAAAGAACAGCCACTGCAATTGGTGGCTAAGGCTATCAATGAAGTGGTTAAGGAATCAGAGATTAAAGAGAAAAAACCTTTTACTTGGGAGTATGGAATCCAAGAAGAGGCTATCGTGTTCACCTGTTTTCTAAACCTAGTTGATGCGATGGAAGAGTTAAACGTGGAAGTTCTCAAAACTGAGGGTGTGGTTAGGGTTGAAAACTGGTTTACAGGTGTTGTCGATGTTCTAGCAAGAATAAAGGGAACCAACCATTATTTGATTATTGATTACAAAAATCAAGCTGGCTATGAGGAGCTTGATAACAATATATTCGACACTCAAATTAGGATGTATGAATCAATATTCGATACACTAACTGAGGATATCCAGGGAGAGAAAACTTTATTGGGTGTTATCAAACTGGTTGCCAAAAAGCCTACCGTAAAATTTAGAGCTAAGGGCAAACAAGATGAGACCTTTGAAGAATACAGGGAGAGAGCCGAGGCTTCAGTTCAACTATTGTTTGTTAAGGCAGACAAGAGTAAGGCAGAAGAGGTTGCGAGTGTTCATAGAGATATTAACAAAAAGTTAAATACTCTACTTGATATTAGTGACTACCCATGTAATCGTAAGAATTGCATAGGCAAATACGGTCCCTGTGATTTTTTTGAATACTGTAACCCGCCATCTGATGCAGATGCAGGATTCAGTTTGATAGGTAAAGAAATAAAGCTATCTAAGAAAATATTCGGCGAGATAGCAAAAAAATTAACTACAGAAATCGAATATAGCGGTTTCTAATTTAAACTTTAGGAGTTATTATGCGTACTACTATTTTACATGCACACTCAGTGCACAATGATTTAAACTTAATTTCTTGCAGACTTCAAATTGAACATGAAGGTATCCAAGAAGATTTTCAATTCTATACTTCATTGGAAGCTGTTAAGGCAAACCCAATGAGCCTAGAGTCTTTCATTAATGACTGTAAAGCTAAAGCTAAGGCATCTATAATTGCAACTGCTCCAATTGCTCCAGTTGTTACTGCTCCGGTTGCTTCAAAGAGAACAAAGGCTAAAGCAGAGCCAGTTGTGGAAACAGTTGCTCCAGTTGCTGAGGTTGCTGTTGAGGCTCCAATGGAAACTTTCAGTGAGCCAGCTGTAGAGATTGCTTCAGAACCAGTTGTTGAAAGCATTGATGCAACTATTGACGGATTCATCAAGAGAAGGTTTAAGACAAAGAAAGATTTAGTTGGTGTTTACGGTTCTACTATAGTTGAGAAGATTAAAGATAAATTTAAGGATACCAAGGTTGTTTTTGATAAAGAGATTGAAGCTTTCTTAGAAACAGTTTTAGCTACAAAAGAAGCAGTGAAAGAAGAGAAAGTTGAGGAGTTGCTTTTAAAGAAACCTCAAACAACACCAATGTTAGAAGATATCCAAAGAAACTTCTTGCAGGCCACATACAACAAAATGCTTGCAATGGAAAAATTTGAGTACTTAAAAAACACATATCACGCTGGAATGTGTCTTAAGGATTTACTAGAGTATAAGTTACCAGTTAAAGTTGCTAAGAGAATTGGCTCAGGTGAATATCAAATCCACGAAACTTTAGAGTCTTGCTTTTTGGGAGTGTTCGAGGCAAGAGCTCTTGAGTACCCAAGGTCAGAGGTTTTTTAACAAACCTTGATTCTTTGCTACCTCACCAAGTGGAAGCCGTTACCTATTCCAATGACAAGAGAGCTGCTTTATACTATTTGAAGCCAGGAACAGGGAAAACGTTAATCGGTCTCACACTTGGGGGTCAAGGTAAAACTGCTTTTATTGTTCCGGCTAGTTTAACAGCAAACTGGGTGACAGAGAACGAAAAGTTTGGGGTTCTAAAAAATTTCTCTTGGTGGAATCCTAGCAAGAAACTTGCTGAGAAACCTACCGAGAGTTTTGTTTGTTCTTATGATGCCTTTCAAAAGCTAACAGTTGCAGACTTAAAGGAGTTTAAAACGTTTGTGTTTGATGAGTCACATAAACTGAAGAGTACAGAAAGTAAAAGAACTAAAGCGGTATTCTCTATTGTTAGTAGATTGAAACCTAAAGTTTTCATGTTATCTGGGACACCGTTTACAACGAGTATATCAGATGCCTACTCACAATACCTTCTGTTAGATTCGGTTACAAGAGACAAGCCATTAAAGAATGCGGATGAATTTTATAGTCTTAGTTCTTTTAAAGAACATTTTATGAAATTAGTAAACATACGGGAAGTTCAGACTAAGACAGGTAAACGAGTTAAGATACCTGAGTATGCTGGATTCATTAATCAAGATAGGTTTTTTGAGTTAACTAATCCCTACACTTTTCGTAAAGAGATTGAGTTAAATTTACCTCAACTTAACCATCAAATTATTAGAGTGGAAGCAGAAAAAGTGCCCAGAGAAGTGGATAACCAGTTAGAAGAGTTAGCCGTAAGTTTAGGTAAAGACCCTACTAATTTTCAGACTTCAAGAAAGTTATCCGCGGTAGCTAAGGCAAAAGTATTTGCAGAGTTCTTGGCTGACTATAGGGAATCTTCCGATAATCCTGTGGTTGGTTTTAGCTGTTTCCCAGATGTTTTAGTTGTTGCTAAAAATGTTCTTGAGAAGATGAAACTAAAGGTAGCTGTTCTAAATGCGGATACTAGTATGTCTAATAGAGGTAAAATAGCTGGTGAGTTTCAGGAAGGTAAATTTGATATCTTACTTTGTAGTCTACTTGTTGCAAGAGAGGGGTTTACTTTGACCAAAGCTAATACAGTTATCTTCAATGACATAAGTCCGGTAGCTTCAGATAACGAACAAGCTAGTAAGCGGATTCATAGGATAGGTCAGATTAAGGATTGCCGAGTTATCTATTTGGCTAGAAGTAGGATTGATGCAAGGTTAACCGAGTTGTGTACACAGAAACGAGACGTAATGCAAGTTTTGGATAAAGGGGTGTCTGATGAATAAGTATATAGGAATTGACCCAGGTAAAACTGGAGCTTTAGCTATCACATATTTCAAAGATGGTAAAATATACGTTTCCTTTTCTGCTTTCAATAGTACCGGAGAAGCTGGTACTTTAAGGGAAGTGTTCTCCATTAATACAAACAAACAAGCAAAAATAGTAGTGGAGAATGTACACAGTTTCAGAGGCCAAGGGGTAGCAAGTATGTTTAGTTTTGGTAAAAGCTTCGGTAAAATTTTAGGTTGCCTAGAATATCTTAGCTTGCCTTATTCATTGGTGCATCCGCAGACTTGGCAGAGGCCTTTCAATATGTTAGTTAGTAAATCTTTGTATACCAAAGAGAGGGCTAAAAAGATATTGTCGATGATACTAAATGAGGAACTTGAGCTTACAGATGGTGAAGTAGATGCTTCTTTGATAGCAATAAGTGCTTTCATTAAAGATAACCCAGATAAAATAAATCAATATTTTCCAAACTTAAACATCATTAAATATGATGAAAATGAAAACTTGGAAACATCAAACCTAGAAAGGATTTTAGGATGCAGTTAATAAAAGCTTTTTCAGCACATAAAGACCACGTAAACTTGTATACCGATGCTAAAAGATACAGGTTTAATTTGAACCGAGGGGTTCACTACAACAGACTCAAAGCAAGCGATTTGTTAGGTTTCATGTCGCAAAATGAGTTAAAGTTTAATGATAAGGTAGTTTGTATTTTAGGGATAGAAAACACAGTGAAAGAGTTTCACAAGCTGCTTGAATACCCTATAGTAACTATGCTTAAATTTTGGCTTGAGACTCAGAATATTCAGGTTACCTCTTTGACTACTAATAGTATTAGAGTATTATATGCCCCGCTAATGATTGGTTACAAAACTAAACCAATAAAAACTTTGGCGGAAATTGGGTTCATTAATACTTATGGCATAGAGAAATGGAAAGAACATTTAGAGGACAGCAGTATGTGTGTCATTGATTCAATTTTAACATACGCAATAAAACAACCTAGGTGTTTTGAATAGAGGGAATTATGGCATTAAAAGAATTGATATGTGATAACTGCGGATTCACAATGGAAATTATACATAGGGAAGGTGAATACCCACCTTGCCCTAAGTGTGCTAGCAAACTTAGGCAAAACTACGCTACCTTAGGCGGAAACTTTACATGTTTTCGTGGAAGCAAATATAATACAGCAGGCAATCTACAAAATTTCAGTGTAAAACATGACCCAATGGCAGCCTATGAATTAGGGTTGCTAGATGACAAAGGCAAATACGCTAAATTACCGGTATCCGAACGAATAGAACTTAGAAACAAGTTCGACAAAGAAGGTGACAGTGTTAAACTTAGAGATGAGATAACTAAAAAGCGTGAGGCCATCGGTGCTCCTTGATTAAACTTGCCATTGGTGCTAATCTAACTATTGAAGTAAAACTTTTTTAGGAGACCACCAAAATGGCAGACTACAGTACAATGACGAAAGAGCAATTGCAACAAGAGTTTTCTAAACTCCAGCGTGACCGCATGGGTGACACAGAAAATTCAGAAATATACCTTAAAAGAATGGCTGAAGTAAGACAAGCTTTAGATAACATAGATAGAACTCAAGCTAAAACCACAGTAGATACCAATACCCAGAAAGCAAGCAATATAAAGTTTGGTACAAACATTAATGCTGAAAAACCTATAACTATCCCTACTGATACAGCTACACCAAAGCCAGCAGAACCGGAAATAAAGCCAGTACCAACTCCAGAAGAATTAAGTAAACCTGAACCAACTGAACCAACTGAACCAACTGAACCAGTAGAAACAGTAAACCCGCAGTTTGAAAAAGAAGTAAACAAAGAACTAGGTCAGGAACCTTCGACTACAGTAAATATGCCAACTAAAGTTATCACCCCTAGTAATTCATCGGGGAAAACTTACGATATCGATGAATCAGCTATTGCCCCAAAAAATGGAGTACCTCTTGCAACTGGCAATGAAGCATGGGAATCAGTTAATGGTAGAATGAAAATTAACAACCTAGGCGAAAATCGTAAAGATGATGCCACAGCAAATGCCGACACAATAGCATTGAGAGACCACTTCCAGGCTAACCTTGGAAGAGCACCAACATCTGAAGAATATGAAAGAATAAGAACAGTAGGTTCTACGATACAAAGTGTGACTCAAGAAGCTCAAAATCCCACCAAAGGCCAAACCGGCCAACAAAATACCCCAACACAAACTGAACAAGAAGTTGCTACAAGGCAACCATCTGATATACCTCCAAACCAATTTGATAGTATGAGTAGTAAACCTATAGATGTTTCCAAAAAGACAGCGACAGGCGATATCCCTGAAACTCCGTTACCAGATACTGAGCAAACCAGTACTCCACCATTGCCAGAAGATATCCAAGATATACCTTCAGAACAACCGATACCACCACCTAAATTCGACAACCAAGGGCAACCAATAGATGGTACAGGTATGATGAAATTAGGTGAAGATATCGAAAGAACAACTGATGCTTCTAAAGATGCTGTCTATGCTGCAACAGCTAAAGGCCTTGGATTAGTTAACGAGAGGCAAGCTGAAGCTAGAGAAAGTGGATTATCTTTAACTGATTACAGACAACAGGTAGAATCATTACTCGACACATCCAAAAAAGAAGGTAAGGAAAGCCTCCGTAAAATGATGGCTGGACTTGATAGAAATGAGAAAAGAGCGTTTGCTCAAAACTTGATATATGCTTTAGGGGCTATAGCTGCCGGGTTAACTGGGCTACAACAAGGTGTGGCCGTCGGCCAATACTACAAACCTGAGAAAGTGTTTAATCAAGGTGAAGCGGATACAAGAGAACAAAATAAATATTCTGCTGATATGGAACAACAAAAACAAGACCTCACATTACAATTGTCCAAAGCTAAAGATTTATTTGATATTACCCAAAAATATCTTGACCCTGCGGCTGCGGCTGAGATTGCTCAAACAGCTAAGGGAATGGAAACAATTAAGCAAGGCAATGCAAGTATACAGTCCTTTATTAATCAGACAATGCAAAATGACGCAAAATTCCAACAAGAACTTACTAAAGCTAAAATTGCTCAAGATTGGAATGCTTACAATAATCTTATGGCACATCGTTATAAGATGGCTGAACAGGAAGCTGAGCAAAAGTTTAAGGCTACTAGCGGTGCAGTAGGAAAACTAGCCGAGCCAGAGAGACTTTCTGATGCTATGGTTAAAGACCTTGCCCCTCTTGTTGCTCTCTCGAATCTTCCGCTACATAGAAGGTGGCAGGGGGATGCTAAGAGTAATTATATAGAAACATATAAACCTATTGCAGATGCTTTGACACCTACACCTGAAAACCAGAAATATAGTGCGGCCTTAAATAATTTAGATGAGGTTATGTTTAAGAAAGGTGAAAACGGATATGAGCCAATAATTAGTTATAAGAAAGCATTCCTCAATTCATCAGATGAAGAAGGTAAAAAGAGGGCGATAGTGCAAGCCTCTCAAGCATTAGCCGCGAGCATAACTGAAAGAATAGCATTTTTAGGGGTATCCGGGGTGGATAGTAGAACCTTCCAAAAAGATTTGGTTACTTCTTTAGTTAATGACGAAGATTTTAAGAATGCTTTAAGTAACCCTAATGACAAAAAAGGTGTAGAGCTTCAAAGGGTACAAAGGGAGTTCTTTAGGGAAACTACCCAAGATATTGCTAGATTTGCTAACGGTAACTTCCAGTCGGCTGACGAAGTAAATTTTGCTCAAAATGTTTTAGGGTTTGCAACTGAATTGCCTACAGACGAACAGTTAAATGAAAATATGTTGGGAATCGCCGAAGGGGTGGGTGTAACAAATCCGTCAGAAGTTAGAGATATGTACTACAGAGGGTTTGTACCAAACCGAGACCAGGGCCAAGGACAGTATCAAGGGCAAGGGCAAGGGCAAGGGCAAGGGCAATCCCAAGGACAGCCAAGACAACGCAAACAGGTAAACTTGATACCTTCAGTTTCAAGCGGAGATGCCCCAAAGAACAATCAACAGTTCGCTAACATTGTGGACTCTAATGGAGCCCCAGTTCAAGGGCAGTATGCGGGTATTCTGTTAAACCAAGTACAGCCTAACGATAAGATGAGACCTGGATTACAACGAGGGCAGTATATTTTACCTAGTCACATGACTCAAGACCAAGCATTTTTGAAGAATGTTTCTGAGGTAGCTAAAGCAACTGGTGGGGTTATGGACGAGAAAGCTCTCTTAACTCTTATGGCTGTGGAAAATGTTTCTGGATTGCCAAATGTTATAAATATGGCGGGTAATAAATCAACAGGTGCAACAGGATTATTCCAGTTCTTGCCTGCAACAGTTTTCCCATATCTCAAGGAAAAGGGTGTTGTTCAAGGTGAGTTTGATTGGAATAGGCGTGCAGAAATACAAAACACTATGGCTAACTTAACTAGAACGCAACAGACAGCTATCTTTTCTGACTTCTTACAAGATATGATTCAAGATGCCCAAAGTGTTTACCCATCTGGTACAAAACTAACACCCGGTCATATTTATGCTATCCATAATCAAGGTGCCCAAGGTGTAAGAAATATGTTAAGAGGGCAATCTGCCTCAAACAAATCTGGAAACGCTGGATTAGATTTATCTAACATAAATAACCTTATAAACGATTTTAACAGAAGAATACCTGATACTTTCACTAATGAATCAGGCCAAACTATTTTCGGAGGTGGGTAATGGGTAGAATTAAATGGGGTGCTGGATTAGAAACAGAGGAAACCAAAGAGAAGCCTAAACAATCGGGAGGCAGAATTAAATGGGGTTCTGGGCTTGATGGGCAAGGGGTTGACTACAAAACCAGTCCTACCCCAAGCGGTAGAATTAAATGGGGTGCTGGACTTAATGACAGTTCAGAGAGTAGTTATGATAAAATAATGCAAGGTGACTTTGAGCTACCTAAGCAAACAGCAACGTCACTTCCAGACCAAAACATTGTTACCAGTGTTTTAAGTGCACCAGCAACTGAATCTGTTGACACAAAAATTGATGTTAAACCTATCGCACCTCTAATTGCACCGGGTAAATCTAAGAAAGAGTTAGCTAGTTTAGAGTTAAATAAACCTAAAAAAGGTATCGTTGAGAGTGTTGTTGATTGGGGTAAGGGTAGAGTTGAAGATGTTAAGACAGCCTATGAGGAAGGAAAAGAGGAAGACTTTCTTTCAGGTCGTAAAGGTTCTGTTGGTTCAGGAGTTGCTAAAGCTTACTTAGAATCTACATTCGGAGCCGCCAAAGATGTACTTGGTGGAGCTGGGAACTTTGTTAAGGAAAGATATGCGGAAAATATTGCACCAATGTATAATGTGCTCAATGATGAGATAACCGGAGGCCTTGGAAGAGGAGATAGAGTTTCACCAATACTCATGGAGCAGTTCAAAAAAGACCCCTCTAAAATATTTAACAAAGATTACTTTAAGGAACTTCCAGCGTATAATGCTTTATGGTGGGCAGGACATGCTTTACCAGAAATGGTAAAGGGTAAGAACCCTGGAGAAGTATTAGCTGAGAAACAGAAAATGGATGAAGAGTATAAGAAAGGCCTCAGAGATACTTGGGGTGAAGTTTCCGAGGATTCTCAGTTAAAATTTAAACAGGTATACGAACTAATGGACGAAAACGGTAATATATCTGTTGATGATTTAGATACAATTGACTTACCTAAATTCTTGAAAGCACAGTTACTCATAGATAGCAAATCCGCTCAATTAGGTATTCCAAAGAGAGTTTTAGAAGACCACTACGGACTCGCAGGTTTCTCGGATAACGCTATCGTTCAAGACTTCGGCAAACTAGTATCCGTAAACCAAAAGATTATTAAAGATAAATTTGATGTAGATTTAGAGCCTAATGATGTATTCACAATTATGCGTGACCCCGATTTGCGAAAGATATATGAATTACCTAATCAAGAGTTTGAGGGAGGTTCAGCTGGTATATTGCGGTATGTTGCAGCAGTTGCTGACCAAGCATTAATGAACATTCCTACCAAACCAGCGAGAATGATAAGTGCTAACAAGATTAAAGAGAAATATGCTTCCTTAGATTCACCAGAGATAAATAAGGCTTGGTCAGCTAATGAAGATATGATTGAGCTGTATCTTGAGAAAGCAAAGAAATCCGGTAAATCTCAAACTATAAAGGTTAACAGTTCAGGAAATATGGGATTCTTTACAGGTAAAATGGTAATTGACCCTAACTCAAATATTGCGGATGTTAAAGCATCTTTCAATGAAGCATACTTAACTAGTGTACTAGGGAACCTAGAGAACCTAGGTAAACGTTCGGATACACAAGTTGCTGGTATGGCTGTTAGTATGATTCCTGGGGCTACAACAACGGCGGCTAAAGGTATTACTGCTGGAATGGCTAGGGCTGGTATGAATGTTGATGCTTTATCTAAGGTAAACTTGTTTGGTAAGATATCTTCAAAATACCCTTTCATGGCAAATGTGTTAAAACCAACCTACGGGGCAACTAAAACTAATACTCAAATGGCACTTCAAGTTGGAAGTAATGTAGGGAAAACTGCTGTAAAAAATGTAGGCAATCTAGCTGGCAACGCTGTAAAGCTGGGTGCACAAGTTGCTGCAGGTTCTGAGAGTGGGTTTGAAGACCAGGCTTTCATCTATTCAGTAATGTTTGGGGGAGCTTTAGGAGCACTCGGTGCCACCGGAGGGGTACTTAGTGAAGGTGTTAGAAGTGTACAGCAATCTAAAGTAGGTAATACTTTAGCTCAACAAGGGGTTGCTTTTAGGGTAGCTAAACTATCTGACAGTGAGGTAAGTACAGTTTTCAGCAGAATTGGTAATGATGTAGCAACTGACTATAAGGGACTTGAGAAGATAATATCTTTTGAGGACTTTAAAGCAATCCACGCTGGAACAAGAAGTCAAATATCAGCAGAAGCAAACTTAATCAAAATGTTTGGTGAGGAAGCATTAGCTGACCCTAATTTATCTAAAGAGCAGGGGGTTGGCATTCAACATGTTATGGATGTGCTGGCTGGTAGAGTTGGGGAAGACAATCAGGTTGCTTTAAAGAACATATTGTCAACTCACTTCTCTTCAGTAAATGGAATGGACCCAATCCAATATAGAAATATGTATGTATTTATGGAATCAGCAAAAGAGGTTTTTGATAGTCATGTTGTCATGAATATAATGAACAAAGTTGACCCTCAAGTGTTTAAGAATACCGATGAGTTTATGGGGTTACTTAAGGCTAACAAGATAGGCGAAGGCATGAATACTGGAGACCTGTTAAGTATACCTATCACTAACCGTATTGGAACTGAGTTAACTGATGAAGAAATATTCAAACAAATATTCATTGATGTGGCCAGAACGCCTACTACTAGATTTGCTGAAGGCATTACAGGTAAAACCGCTACTCTTTACAGTGATACAAAAACAGCTGAATATTTAGAAAACCTAAACAGAAAGCGTAATGTTTTGGATACTTCTCCAAATATTGCTTCAAGGGCAGCAGAAGAGTTTGAAGAAAGTTTACTCGGACTTGAAAACCATTGGAAATCTAGAGGTAAATCACTTTCAGATACTATGGATGATTCCTGGAAAGAGATTGGTACTGAGTTAACTAGACTACGTACAGATATGCTTGCTAACCCTAAAAACTATGTTCCAAAAGAACCTTTAACATCTTTAGATGATGTGGTTGAAAACATCGCTTATACTATAAGAATACTAGATTTGGACGATGTTAATAAGTTTAAAGCTACCTTAAAAGAAAACCCTCATCTAGTTTACAAGGTTACTTCAGATTTGCTAAGTACCTCTCAAGAATTTATAGGTAAAAATAAAAAAGTTAGGGAAGCTTTCGAGTCAATAAATTTAGCTAGCAAAGAAATAGATACCCTAAGAGATATTGAAAGAATGAAAATAGTTGACGGAGTTCAGACTTATTATAATAATAAAATGGTTACTCCTATAGCTAACACACTAACTGATGACTTAGTTGACCCGAATATAGTCAGCCGAAATACAATGGAAGACCCTAAGAGTGCGATAAATAGGGCAACCGGTGCAGACCCGACCATAACCAGGTCTGGGGAATTACTTAGAGACGCTCATAAGATACCGGATGTGGCAAAGAGAGCTGAATACATTGCTAATAATTTAACAGCTAATAAGACTTCAATTGAGATGGATGAAGTTGTTGCCCAAAGCTTAGGTAAAAGGATGGCTAACCTTGAAGAGGTGGACTTTGCCGCCTTAAAGAAAGATGCTATCGCTGGTACAGTGAAAGTTAAGAATATTGGGATATTTGATGCTTTAGAGACATCTTATGGCAGACCTTTGAGAGCTGCTAAGGAAATAGAAAACATTATCACTGCTAACCCCAATAACTATACAGCTGTAGAAAAATTACAGCAAGTGGATTTACTGATAGGTAAAGTAACTGAAGATGCCATGGTTAGAAAATTTATAACTGATAACGACAGATTCACTAATTTAGTAACACAGGCTTCTACAGAGTTAGCCAATCTACCAATAGGCAATAAAGAATTACATGAGTTAACTTTATCCTTAGTTAATAACCCTAAATATGGTGAAATCCATATGTTCGGCAGTGGGTTCTCAGAGAAGAACTTGCAGAATATACTAGATTCGGGTAGGCAAATAACTAAAGAATCAGTAGACATTATAGCTAAAAGTTACAAAGAAGTTACCGGAGAAAACTTAAAAGTTTTACCTTTTCTAGCCACCTTCATAAACAAGTCAACACATAACTTAGATACATTGTCACTTTATGGTATGACTATGGAGAAACTATCCAAACAAGCAAACATTAAAGATAAAATTACTGGAGGGTATGTAAGATGGATGGGTTCTGGAGACATGATATCTAAGATAGTTGGTAGGGAATCTGGGGTGTCTATATTTAATGCAATAGTAGCTAGATATAATGGTAATATTCAGGGTTACAACGCTAGTATAGCTTTCACCAAGAATCTGCATAACACTTTCCAGGAGATACCTTTAGTTAAAAAGTACCTTTCATCTAGGCAAATGGGGGATGTTTGGTCAAGGTTATCCGGTTCTAAAGGAATATTGGATTCCACAGAAGGTGTTCAGATGGTTATGAAGTTAAACTCTAACTCGACATCACAAGAACACATGTTAATTCAAAACACCAAAAACGTTGTTGGTGACTTCGTGGCAACATTCGCTGAAGATGGGAGTATGGCTTTAACTTCTGTAGGCCGAATATTTAAAGATGTCTTTATAGATAATGTTAACATTGGTAATGTTTTGAAGTACTCCGATACAAACAATGCTAAATTAACTGAAACTATTAAGGCCGCTTTTCTTAGGGAAGTTAAAAATCAACACGGTGTAGTGACAACTAGGATGAAAGAGTTGGTAGCTGACCCTACAATTCCAGATGCCTTAAAAGGGTTAACACATAAGCAGAAAGTGGAGTACTCTTTATTAACCAAACAGAAAGCTTTGTTAGAGGTTAACCATTTACCTTTCGTTGATAAGGCTACCAACACTATCCGAGGAGCATTGCCTGAAAATCACGCTGGTAACTATTTCTCCAACTATTTTAGAGTTAGGGATGCTAACCCAGAACACTATAAGTCAGCATTCATGGCCTTTGAAACAGCTGGTAAAATGCAATCTCAAGTTTGGAGAGAGTCATCTGATATTATCTTAGAGAACAATAAACTGTTCAAAGATGTGTTAGGCGTTGAAATCCAGCCTTTCAAACATAGGGAAGATTATTACATTGGCTCTGTTAGGAATAAGACAAGTGGGGTTCTTGACCAAAGAGATGGTCTTATGAATGCTAACTCTATGAATGCTGTTAAAACTGAATCAGTAAGTGGAAGATGGAAATCTTCCAAATCTGCTTCGGCGATGTCACAGATAGAGAAAGCCAACTCAATTGACCCTAACAACTCGTTACACCCTTTACAAGCATTACAAAGATACGCTTACCAAAGGTTTACAGATGCTTCCACTATTCACAGTACTTCTGCTTTAAATAATCAAGCAAGAACTTTAACTGAAATGGGGTTCAATAATATTGGTAACGTTGTTAAAGAATGGGCAGCAACTGCCGGAGCACCTCCAGCACTATTGTCAACAGCTAAAGTAGCTATCAAAGATTACTTGTATAGAACTTCCTGGGGGCGAACATTAATACTGGCTACAACGCCCGTGGGAGCTATCGCTGCACCTGCTGCAAAGTTAACTACAGGTCCCGCTAGAATGATTAAGAATAATTTACAAGGTCACACAATGCTTCTCTCAAGAACTGGTAGTGCACAAACATTATACAATCTTCCAAACATGTTAAAAAATGGCCTATTCGACACATTTATCACGCAACCGTTTGACCCAAAGTTACAGGAAAAAGTGTTCAGGTATAATGCAAACACATATACTATAAATGGTGATTTAAAAGGGTTAGCTGAGAAAGCGGCTAAGGGAGTTCAACAAGAATTTGCTTTAGCAAGAAACCAAAGTATCACTTATATGGCAGGTACAGCTGGTAACCAAGGGAGAGGTAGTCTGGAGTCTATGGCTTTAGGTGCTGAGGGGGTTGCTGACTTCCTTAAAACTCAGGTTGCTATGAGAATGAAAGAACAGGTGGAGTTTTCAGTTTCACGTTCGGCCACCAATGCTGGCTTAAAGTCATTTGAAAGAGTAGCTACTTTGTTAGAGGAAGGTGATGTTATTGCTGCAAGGAAAATTATCCAAACAACTTTCCGTGGGTATACTCAAACAGATGTAAACAGTATTGTTGGTATGATTAGAAAAGGTATTGAGAAAGGCGATGTTAATGAGGTTGCTTTCCAGTACTTTAAAAACTACCATAGTTTGGCTGTCGGACAATTCGGTGGGCAATCTGCTTCACTTCAAGCAAAAAATCTAGCGTCTATGATACCAGGAATGTCAACATTCTATAGTTCAGCTATGATGGCTCCAGCTATGGTAATAGATGCTCTTGCGATGACTGGAGGTAAAGTATTAAACGCCAAAGGGGTTCCGTATGACCTGAAACAAGTGCATGGGGCTCTTTCAATTATTGGAGCGATGGTAGGGTTCGGAGTTGCCGAGCATGTCTATAACTATGGTACAGAAGACATGCCTCTTATTGGTGATGTAGTAAAGTTTAAAGGAATGGTTGCTGCAAACCCAGCTCTTGCATTACTTGATGGCTCCACTGCTGGAACGCAAACAGCAATGGACTTCGGTTTGCTAGCTAGAAGAAATGAAATGAATAAAAATATTAGTAGTTCCAGGTTAGCCAGAAGGACAGCTGAGCAAGCTGCCGCAATCATATTTACAGGAACAACACAACCTGACTCAGTTACCAGAGCTGTTACCCCTTTCGGACTTGCGGATGAAGTAGGTGTTTATGATAAGTTTACCGGTTTATTGTCAGCTGGAGCAGCACAAGCTATAGCCGGAGCTACGGGTGGGGAAGCTATAAATTATGATGTTTGGAACTTTTGGTTGAAGATTAGCAAAGGCGATGAATGGTCAAAATTAACTCAGTTGCCACCAGAGCATGAAGATAGAATTAAGGGAACCCAAAAGATGGCCGAAGAATACAGAGCAAGATATGGAACAGGGTTTGCGGATGCTTTAGCCAAGGGAACTATATCAATGTTAGCTGACCACAGTATTGGTAATATATTTAGGGAGACTTTCAAAGACCCGGTTTACACTTACCACATGATTACCCATTTCAATAGTGAAGAAGTGAAATCAAGAATGTGGAGTGACCCGAAGTACAAAGACTTAAAGGGAGCTATCATGAAAACTGGTTCTTTCCCAATGGGTACTCTATTGGGAGCAACCGGATTGGATAGTTTATTTAATGTAGATTACAACACTATGGAAGGAACCGAAGCTTACAAATACCAAGTTGCAAGTTTTATGGAAATGTTAGCTGCCTATGGGGTTGCTTACAGCGAGCAAGATATGACTTTTATTATGCAGAGAGCTGAGGAAACTTACAAACAGTTTAACGGCCCATTCAAACCAATGAATATAGAAAACTGGCGAACTCCAACAAATGACACTAAGTGGAATGCGGCCGTAGGTTTTAGGAAATAACACCGTATCCATGCTATTATTTTATTAACATGGATATTATTAAGGAGTATCACAAATGGACCCATTAAAGAAGAAGAAAAAGAAGTTAGACTTAAACTTAGGGCTGGAATCAGGTGGCACACAACTACCACCGCCACCACAACCACTCATTCAGCAATCTTACACGCAACCATTGCCAGGTGTGCAACCAATATTGTATAACCCAAACCAACGGTTAGATATGTCACAATATGCTCCCGACTACTCCTCTGTTAACCAATTGTCACCAACTCCAAGTTATGGCAATCCTAACGGCGGGGGTAACTTTGGTGGTAACTATGGTGGCGGAGGTGTAACCCCTTACCCAGCAAATACAGGTTCTATAACAAGTGGCGGAGGGTTTAAGTTTGATGCTTATGGAAACTTTGTTCCTGAAGGCCAAGCACAAACGCAACCTAACGTTGCTCCGGAAACCCCTCAAGAAGAGCCACCAAAAGAAACTCCACTTGAAGACCCTAGACCATATGACTTTGGAAGTGGTAAAACAAATCAACTTCAAGATGTTTCTAGTAACTCTGATAGTGGAAAGAGTGGGAGTGATTGGTGGAAGTATGCTCTAGGGGGTGCTGCCTTAGTTGGTGGAGGTTTGTTGGCAAAGAAGGGGGTAGGTAAGTTCGCTAAAGGTTGGGGGGATGATGCGTCTAAAGCAGCATCGAATGTCGCTGACCCATTAGCCACCAAAACTGTGGATAAAGGTGTTCCTTTATTAGAAGGGTCAGGAGATATTTTTATGGGGCCATGGGCAACTAAAACTGACCCATTAGCCACCAAAACTAAGCAATTGGCTCTAAACCCGGGTCAAAATGCGAATGTTCCTTTATTAGAAAGGTCAGGAGATATTTTTGCCGAAGGCTCTACTAATCCAATCTATATGAGACCTCAGCCAAAAATAGTTGACCCTTATAACAAAACTAATGCAACAGCATCAAATGTCGCCGACCCATTAGCTGCCAAAGGTACAGGAAACTATTATACTGGAATAGGTGATATTGGTAAACCACCGGTGGCGATAGGTGATGCAACTCAAAGCTTCAATGCTGGAGGGAATATTGACAAAAACTTTGTAGCTCCGACTGAACCATACAAGGGTGTTACCACTGGTAGCAATATCAACCTAAACCCTAAATCAGCAGAAAAGAATTTTACCTATGGCGGAGGTAACGAAACTGTTAAGGATGCTTTAGCTAAACCTAAAATCGGTGGTGACGCAATTTCTGATGCAAAGGCTACCATTGCTAACGGTAAATTCACTAGTATAGTTGAGGCAAGAGGAGCATTAGGTAAAGTTCCTGCTGGATACAAACTAGTTAAAAAAGATGGGAAAGTAGATTTAGTTAAATTAGGTGCTAAGTAAGAGGTGGATATGTTGGATTACGAAGGTGACAGAGACAGATGGTTACTTTGCCTAAAGTTAGCTGAAACATTTTGGTTACCAGATGAGGCCAAAAAGTTTGCAGGGGTTATTTTCTTAAGAAGTGAACTACTCCCACTTTGGAATCCAGAAGAAATATTTAAGGAATTAACAAATAGTCTGGATAGTTTTTAAAGCAACCCCTTCTTGTGGTAATATTAAGTTAACCAAACGTTTACAAGGAGTAGGTTAAATGAGAAGTACCACCAGAAGTATGATACAAAAAGTTAGGCAAAATCTTTTTGAGTTCCAGAAAACAGTGATTAGTGATGACTTAGTTCTAACTAAACTTAATGAAGCTTACCATGAAGTTTACAATATTCTTATCAAACAGTACCCGGATGTTATAGCTAAAACAATCACACTTCCGGTTACTTTTAACAATGATAAAATTATGTTGCCCCGTGAGTTAAAGTCTAGCCGAGTGCTATCAGTTTACAGTGAGTCCTTTAATAGAAGAATCCAATTACAACAAATTGAATACTCAGAATATGTGAGGATGGCTGCTAACAAGATATATCCAACATCTTTAGAGTTCCCAATGTGTTATGCGTTGAATAGAGGGGAACTTTACTTATACCCAAAGGTTTCTAATAATACTTTAACTATAATGTATGTTCCAGAATTAATAGAACTTGGGCACTTGATTGGTAACATTGATAGGGTGAACTCAAATAACTTACCACTGTATGCAACAAGTGAATACATTGACTCATTGGCGGATGAACAAAATGTTATCACTGTTTCTGATAGCGAAACTGGTTTCATCAAGGCTACCTTTGAAGCTACCGCTATAAGTCAAGGCGTACAACTAAATGTTGCTAGAAAACAGAGGTACAAAGGATTAGATATTACATCTGTGGAAACTAGTTACTTTGAGAAAGCTTACATATCCGGAACTGATTTGGTAGTTATCGGTTCTAGCAACCTTTCATCTGGAGATGTTGTTTACATAGACAGTCCGTTAACTCCTTACACAGAATATTACACTAGTTATGGAATGTCTTTGTTATCAACTATCCCTGACTTAACTTATACTAACTTAAACTTTTCTGGGCTATATACTGTTAGCAATATTGTTGGAACTGGAATCACGCTAACCCCAGCAACGCCAATAGAATACAATATGCCTATAAAGAATGGGTATAATACTACATTCTCAGGTGTACTGAATACTGCGGTTATAGATTTCACAGTACTAGAGGTAGGTGTAGATTATACAATTATATCTGCCCCAGACCATGGATTAGGCGAGTTAAATGATGTCACTTGGATTTCAGTTTTAACTGGTCCAGCGTATATTAAAGCAACCGTGTTATCTAGTCAAGCATTAGAGATTTCCTATGAAGTTGTTGCAGAAACTCAAATACAAGCAAAAGTGGTTGAGGTAAACCCAGACTACCTTTATAGTTTTCCAAGATTATTCACAGCGGGAGTTGAGAGAACAAACGCTAACGTTTTACAGGGTGTAAAGAACTCCCTAATACAATATGAGAACACTCAAGAGATATATGAAAACGATTTAGTGAGTTTAGGTTCGACAGGTGGGACACACATTTTAGACAGTCACTTTGAAAAGTACCTTGTTTACTATGCAACCGCATTAATAAAAGATAGCATTCAAGAAGATGCTGCATTACTAATGAGAATGTTAGATGGGATTTTAAGAGATGTTCACGCTGATATTGGTACTCGTAAGTTAAACAGAAGAATGATAAGAGAAACACCAATAGTAAACAACGCTATTAGCTGGAGGACTAGAAAATGAGTGAAGATAGGTTTTATCAGCAAGGTTTAAATATTTATAATGGTTTAGATGGTGCTTCAGATGCTGCCTCTATAAATGATGGGTATCTAATGGAAGCGGAGAATGTTGACTTCTCATATGCTGGTGTTATCAGAAAAAGACTAGGGTATAATATTGTTGGCGGAGACTTTCCAATCAGAGCTAAACGCATATCTAATGGTAGTATTGAACTCGATAGTCAGCCAGTTATTACCGTTTCGGGTGTTTTACATCCGTTTGACACTAGCCTGCAATCAATTATAACCGAATATAGTTTAGGTATAACAGATTTCAAGAGTACTTTTTCAGTACTAGAGATAACAACTGATGTCCAAATAAACTATATGGATTCTGATATACTATTTGGAATAAATGGTGTAACTGAGGCAAGCTTAAAGAAATACAAACCGGTTTTCGCTTTAACGGATACTTTGATAGTTGTTTCCAATGAGTTAATATATGAAATGGGGTTAGACCCTTCTATTTCTGCACCATTTAGTGATTTAATAGTTTACAAAGGGTACACTTTACCAAAAGTTAACAGTAAGGTACTTTCAGTAGTACAAGATATTTCATATGCAATAACTATTACTTTTGAAGATAATCATAATCTACTATCGGGTTCACAAGTTTACATTGATACTCTATTTAGGACTGGAACATTTACATGTGTTTCTGGAACTATATCAGTTATAGATGATAAGATTATACAAGTATACTATGACACTTCTTATGAAGCGAGAACAGCTAACGGTGTTGAAAACTTTGAGTGGTTAAATATCTATTACTCTTTCCCAACTACTGTAGATATCAGAAGGAGTAGTTCAAATAAAGGAGACTATCTGTTAGATTCGATAACAGGTATTAACCGAATATATGTTAACCTATCCTCTCAAGTTGGTTTGATGTGGGTTTGGGGTTTAGGTATTACTCCTCCAGTTACTGGGTTAACCAAGTTCAAAGATAATGAACTTATCGCAACATGTCAAAACTGGGCTTTTGTTTGGAAAGATGTAAAAACACCTATCAAGCAAGCAACCCCTATAAGTATGCCAACAACTGAGACATTGAAAATTATGCGAGGACTTGGTTCACCAGTGCTTACAGAAGTTGCAAGAGGACGTTTGAGGGCTGGGGACTATATCTATTGGCAGAATTTAGATGACAGTATGGAAATAGCAGACCCTAGGATTTTTAAGGTTAACCGGATAAGAAGTAATGATATAGTTATCGAATCAGCTGACGGATATCTAACAATACCAGCTAAATCAAGAATACTTTTCAGAACAGTAAGGGATAGCATTTATGCTAGCGAATACTTACCAGTAGGAAGTATGATAACTGTAAACAACCAGACAGTTAAAGTGGTGGCCAACCGATTCACTTCAGCTGGAACACTATCTGTCTTATCAGAATCTATATCGTATAGTTCTACTGACACAATACTTTTAGCACAACAGTGGGAGCCTTTGAATATAAGTGGAGACGATTTGTTTCCATATACAGGGTTGAACCCGTCAGCATATATAACAGATTTGATAAAAGTTTCTACTGCTGAATACGCTGATAGAGTTTACTTATCTTATGGTGAAGGTGGTATTTGGAGATATAACGGAAGGAATCTAACAAACATGCGTTGGGGTGCTCCCCCAATGCCTACAGTTAGGAGACTCATAAATGTTCCAGGAAGTATAACTGTTAAAGGTTCTACTAGTGAAGGCTTTATGGCTTCTGAGGTAAAGATAGCTGTCAATTATGGTTGGGAAGATTTTGATGGTAAAATATTTGAGTCAACCTATATAAACTGGGAAGATTTAACTATCCGCCCTAATATAACTGATTCCAATGATGCTGAACAAATAGAGATATGTATCCCTACTTTCCCAGGTAATTTAGGTATACCAGCAGATAAAGTTAAGATAAGGGTGTATGCTTTGGAGGATTCAGCAGAGGATACATTCTTATCACTTGTTACCGAGGTAGATAACCTACCAAATCAAACATATGTTATCGCAACTATTGGCGATAGGTTCAATAAGTTTTTTACTAACGCAAGCGATTTAGCATTAACATCTGCTCTTAATGATTCACCAATGATGGCACCAAGATGTTCTGGAATTGTGGCCTCAGAAAATAGATTGATTGCCTATAATACTTTGAGTGAATCTTCAGTTGAATTTAGCTGTGATAAAGTTTTCAAAGATGATGATACCGCTCAAATAGAGACAACTGTTATAACTTATGAACCAATACTTGGGAATAAGTATGAATTTGTTGGGCAAACATCTGGCCTTGGTTGGGTTGGGGTAACCCCTAAACCTTTAGCCAGGGGGTTAAAACTTTATCAAGCACAGTATATAGATACTAGCGATATTATACATTTAACCATGCCATTAGTTAGCGGAGGTTCTGTTTTATTAGCAACCCCTAAACTATCCAACGTTAGGCAGAGAGCATTAGTATCTACACTCGGCCCTATAAAGTCTAACATAGATTTTAACGAGACACTGTTCACATTGGGGAACAAAATAAACCCTACAGATATCTCCAATCCGGCAGCTCCGCCTGCAACAAATTATTTAGTATCTCCAGTAAAAAATAGGGATACTGATTTCCTGAGAGAGATTAATCCAGATGCAAAAGGAATGTTATTTTATGAGATACTGGATTCCACAGGTAAATATGAAACAAAAGACCCTTGTATAATGATTTCTGGGGGCAAACTGTTTCTATGTATTGACCCTGATGAGTTCACAGATATAATGACAAACAATGTTACATTTGGTGCTTTTAGAGTTTACTTTAAGAATGATGCTGACAGAACGTTAGGAAATTTGAGAGACAATAATACTGGTAAAGTTCTTGACTGGAATAGAGATGTTATCTTCGGTTTTACTTTGGGGGCTAATATCATATTTGATGATGGGGTTTTATCTGGTAAAGCTTACCATGGCTACCCTTTGGTATTGGTGAATATACAAAACGACCCTGCAGCCTACCTTAAGTTAGCTGATGATAACTTTAAGGCAACTATAGATGTAACTCATGCAGAAGGTGGACTAAAACATGGCGGATTTAGTTTGTTTGCAAGTTACTTAACCCTTAATTCGGGAGCATCTACTTACAAGATAGATACAGCTATCGGGGATACTAAAGCTTCGCCATCTAGTTGGAGAAGGTATTTCATAAAAGATGCTAACACTAAGATTGACGGAATTTATGTATCATATGATGATAGCTTCCCATTTTACTCAACTTTCCTAGAACCTGGGTTAAACGATAAGTTACTGGTTAAATGGTTAACAACTGATGCTAACAACTCTTCAAATTTTACTATATTCACCTCGGGAACCAAAGTTAAAGTTAAACTATTTGATAGCAATGATAGTCCTATAAAACATGAACCTGGTAAGGGAATGATAAACCTTGACCAAGAGTTTGAAGTTGTGTCTGGCATTTATGGAAGTTGGGTAGATAACGCAAATGCCCGTGGAATTATATTGAAAGCTCTCAAGCCACCTATTGAAACATATCTTGACCAAAAAGAAGTAAAACTAGATGTGGCTACGAGTGCATATGCTGAAATGTGGCTATCCGACATGGACATAGAGATAACTCCAAATTACTTTAGCGTTCCTGTTGACCCAGATGTTTACCTAGGTTCTGCTGAATGGAAAAATGTGTTGGCCGGAGATTGGGTTTTTGTTATATTAGCTGGAACAAGTGTTGACGAAGTATACCTTGAATACTCAGGCTGGTTTCAACTTTATGAAAACATACCACTGTCTAGTTCTTTTAGTAGCATAAAACTAAGTAAACCGGACTCTGGTAATATTCCAAGAGGATTTAATACTCTACGTGAATCCTATGTTTTACTTGGAAGCTCTGATATAACTCTACCAGTTGGCTCAGGTAAATATGTTCCAGTTCCGCTACCAAGTAAGCCTCACAGTTATGGCAGAAGATTTGACTATGCTTACCCTCTGTTTTCAAGAACACTTGATGAAGGTAATAATGCTTTCAACTCTGTTATAGCTAGATTTGCTATGGCTATAAACACTGTTCTAAGAGATAAGGTTACTGCAAGATGGGGGAGTTCACCAACGGGTGACATTATAAGTGATATTTACCCTGCTAACGGTATGCAGATAATACCCCATACTTTAGTAAACCGTTATACAGAAGTTAACACAAATTTTACTTTGAATAAAATTGAGATTGATTTAGCTAAGTATACCACCCCAACTGACAAATGGACAGTAAAAAATTTACCGACAGTGACTTCCGAATTCTGGCGGGCTTTTGGTGTTAACATATCTACAAATGAGACTGGCACATTCAGCACTCAGAAAACATCTTCCTTCAGTATAACTTATTCTGATAGGGTTCTGGATAGCACTATTTACTGGACTATATCACAGACAGATAGTTTGACTAGGTTACCTGTATTTGGATTCGTTACAACGGAAACTGTGGGTAAAGAAGATAATGAGCCTATAACTGGGGCTATCCGCTGGCAAGATATGGTTATAATAAGCAAGCCTTCGTCTATGTGGGGTATTCAGATAGCATACAACAAGGACTCTGGGGATACTGTAAGGAAAACTAGGTTACAGGTTCCAGAGGGCAGTAAATCAGGTCAAATGGTAGCAACAGAAAGCGAAGTTTACTTTACTGGTAACACAGGTATATGGAAAACAACTGGTACTGACTCAGAAAAAGTTAAGGTGCTTGATAGGTATTTTAAGGAGAGAGTATTACCAAGTTATAGTTACTTACCTATAGCATCCAGTTCTTACGACAGTTTAAGTAGAACTGTTTACCTTGGTGTCCCTTACGCTACAGAAGGTGTTAGTAGTTTGCCTAATGCTAGATTCAAATTAGATGTTACAACTTCTGCTTGGAGTGTAGATACCGCTCTATACGTTTCACAATACGCCTACATTGGGTTTAAAGAGTTTTATGGTAGTTATCTAGGCAACGTTTTACAGAAACGCACTGAGGGCGAAATAAACGCTCACAGCGATGTTTTAGATAATATCGCATTCAAAATTAGAACACGCTATTCAGATACCGATTCAGCTTTCAAGGTTAAGTTTTTCAGAAACATGTATTTATTGTTAGGTGAAGATGCCCCTACTACTATACGCATTGGTGTTGCTTACGATTTCAAGAGGTTTATTGATGGAGAGTATACTTCTGTAAACATAAAACCGGATGTTGCTGGAGTTAGTTTTGGTACAGAAAGTTTCGGTGGTTCTAGGTACATAGCTGACTTTAGGGTTTCAACTATGCCTAGATTCTCGCATATCAGTATACAGCTAACTAATAACGATAGAAATCCAGTTGAAGTGTTTGCAATATTCTTAGAAAGCCTTAGGGTTACTGGGAAAACCAAAGATGAACCGGTTAGCAGAAGTTGATTAAAGTTTTCCTCCGTTGACCAACAGTAAAATCTTTGCTAAGATTAACTATAAGGAAAACCAATTAAAATGGAGCTAAAAATGGATTTATTAAAGTTTTCAACGCCTTCCGGGGCACCAGACTGGTTCGCTAAATTTCTTGAATATTATAACAGTGAAACTGCTAATCAGTCTTTTACTGTTAACAGTGAGACAGTAGAAGTTTTAGATGGCAAAATTTTTGCCACTTCTGGTAACATGGTTACTGTGGTATCGGGTAGATGCAAACTAAATTTACTTGAAAAGAAGCCCGGCATATCTAACTATGCGGTAAGTTTACCTAGCTGGGTAGTCCTGTCAGCACCAAGACCTGGAGGAGCAATTAGTGTTGCAAAGCCCGCATATTCATTGGATACGCCTAAAAGAGGAGACCTAGTGAAATTAGGAGACTCTCTCTCTACACGACAGATACTGAATGTGAGAATTTTTAGTTCACATATAGAGCTAGAAGTGAGCGGGGGAGCTCTAGTTTTGAACGCAGGTGAAAGGGTACAGCTAGCTAAGGAGACTATTACTCTGCAGAAGTTAGTAGGTTTAATATGAGCAAAGGCATAAGGCTTTATGGGCCTAATGGGGAATCTATCGAGGATAACCAGATTATAGTGGTGTTTGATAGACTTGCAAACTGTTACAGATTTGTTGCGAACGACGGCACGGCTTTCTTAGTTGACCCAGATACGTATCCTGATTTGAGGTTGCATGATATCATTACTGTTGATAGGGAAAGTCTAACACTATTTACAGGAGAATGAAAAATGGCCACACAGTGGAACTCAAACACAGATAGCACATCTAGTCCAACACCGTGGACAGGAGAACCAACGAAAGAAAACAGCGTAAGAAGTTTTGCTCGAAGTAAAACAGTTCACCCACAATCGGGTACAGGTGAAACTAATGAACAGATTCAAGATAGGCGAGCCACGGAGGCCAAAGAAAAACAGGAATCTTTAGCCCGCACTAAAGAAGTCGAGAAGTCTAAGGAAGTAAAAGATAACTATAAGAATACCGTTTTATCTGAAAAATCCAGGGAATTAAAGCAGACTATCGGGCAGGCTGGCGATGAAGTAATCGGGAGGGTTAATAAGTTTCTCAACGAGGGAAAAACGCAAATAGATAACCTAAGTTCAGCAGAAACTGTATATAACCCGCAGACCGGTAAGTGGGAGCTATCTAATGTTAAAAGAAACCAAGGTTTTGATACACTAGCTCAAGAGAAATACCAAGAACTACAGAGGCTGAGGGAAACAGCTGATACATTTTTCGTGCAAGGTGAAAATGGCCAGTGGGAGCCACGAGAGTTCAGGGATGTTGTCGCAGACCACTATAATTCGCTTGACCCAGATAACAGAATGAAAGTCGATGCCCGGGTTAATAAGCTAATGTCATTAGCTGAGCAAATTAATCGTCTTGAACAATTAGACCAAGGGCAATCTATAGAAGCCCAAAATCTTAGAAGACAATTAAATTTAGAGGATAGAGATGGCACTGTTTCAGGTTTATACGAAGCAAGGCAAACAGTAAAAGATTTGCTCGAAGGTAACATATCATTCTCAGGAGATGAGGGAGCTGATAGCCGTACCGTTGGTGATATCTTAAATTTAGGGCTAGATGAGATACGAGGTGAATTAGAAAAAGCCGCAGCTAGCTCAAGTGGTTTATTTGGTGGTGATTATTCTGCTGCCATAAAGAATGCTTTAGATAAGGATAGTGAAGACTATCAGAAATTTGTTAATGAAGAAGTTTTCTTTAAGAATACTATATCAGATACCGGTAAAAAGTATTTCAATGATATCCAAACTAGATTAATGGGAATGGCTAAAGACATACAAAGTTCACTTAAAAATGTTGCTCCCGATTTGCAAAGAGCAATGCAATTCGACCCAACTATGCAAGAGGATTCAGAGTTACTACAAACTGTTTTTGCTGGCTTAGATGGCGGAGACCCTGAAGATTTTACAGGATTTATTAATGATATTTTATTTGACCCTGCTTCTGGGTTAGCTTTATCCGAGAGACATAAGTTAGCTAATCTGATAGGTGACGTTATGAAACAGCAAGGTGTTGACTTAGGTAACCTTGGTGAGGACGCTTTGATTTCAAATGCTATGGAAGAGTTATCTGAAACTGGAACTTTTTCATGGATTAATGAAGATGGCACTGAGAAAAGATTGCAGCCAACTGGCGGTCAGAAAGCATTGATACTTCATGCGGCAAACCAAGGGCAAGAGCAATTAAACAAAGTGTTCAAAGATATTGTTAATGGGACTGGAATTGACCTTGAGAAAACAGTACGAGACCTTACAACATCTAAAGGTTATACAGCATTACCTATGGCGATTGAAGGTTTCATGAATAATACTATCGAATCATTTAAAACTTTTAAAGGAAGTGATACTGAAAAGATTGTTATGAATGCTGCATTACAAGCTACTCAAGGGTTATCTGAAGCTTACGCCAGAGGTGAGGTTTCAGATGCTGATTTAAATGCAAGTATGATAGAGTTTATTAAAAATAATCCTGGGATTGCTCAAGATACATTGAAACAGAAATGGGATGATGCAGTAAAACAAAACCAAGTGCAAGCTACAGAAATACAGAAACAGATAGCCCAGTTAAGACCTGCTTATGAGGCTAACTTACAAAAGATTGCTGAAACAAGTAAAAATGTTTTAGACAGGGAAACAAAGATACTTCAATGGATTGATGATACTAAGCAAAAGGTTACCCAAGAAATTGTAGATAACTATCCTTTAGCCGAGGCCGCTTTTAGCGAAGGAGATTTCGCTGGCAAAGCTGCTGCATATATGGGCTGGAGTCATGAGCAATTGCAAGCTAGATTACCTTCTGCTATCAAAGGACTAGCTTCAATGGCTTCCCTAGTCCAGGTACAACAAACTGACCCAGAATTATACAATATGGTAGAGAAAAAAATTAAAGAGATGCTACCAACTGTTACCAATAAAACGCTCCAAGAAATCATTAAAAACTTTAATCCTGCAAATATGCAAGCATCCGGAAGAGATAATTTCATGATGGATATTTTAGGGAGCGGAACAGGTGGAACATTAGCAGCTATGATTGATAAAGCTTTAAACTCAAGTATCCTAACGCACCCTCAAATAGTAGAGGCAAGAAAAGAATTGCAAACTGCGAAACTTAGTTTAGCTAAAAGCCAAGGTGCATATTCTAAAGGTATGCTGGAATTAGATAAACAAGAAGCTGTCCTAAAAGAACTTTCACAGAAAACTAGTGAAATGAATATTTTAACCCCTAAAAACATTGTTAAAACAGCAGCTAACATGGCTAGAGCGTTAACCGAAGACGGAGTTTCTGCGACACCTCCAGTATTCCAAGGGTCTGCAATAGATATGGGCGGAACTGGTCAAAGAAGTCAGGTTCCAGGTAAACTTAAGGCTATAAGCGGAGTGACCAATGAAATTCATCAAGGGATACAGGGGGACCTATCACTTAAGAATGTTTCAGGCAAACTTGATGGTATAAAAGGGTTTGAGGGTGATTTAGGTGGTATGAAATCTATCAACGATATTACTTTAGATAACGAGGGAGCTATGGATATAGGACAAGTTCAAGATATTAAGGTAGATGAAGCACCTCCAGGAGGCTGGAGTACCACTGGAGCTAACGGTGGAGCTATGAGTGGTAAAGCTAGGGTTAACAATACACTAGTTGACGGATATTATTATAAAGACCCTAAAACAGGAGCAACAACTTTCTATGCGGATACTTCAAAGATGGGTAAAGCAGACACTATGTCTTTCTTAAGAAGCATTGGTGCGTGGGCTGAACAAAGTAAAGACCCTAAAGCAAGTAATATTGTAGATAGCATAAGAAACAAGTTACTAAACAAATTACAGTCAGCCACTGATTTTGTAGCACCAAGAGCAGATGCTAACGATGCTCAAATGTTACAATTCTTAGGTGAAAACCCAAATAATTATAACCCTAAAGATGCTAACAATGTTTTGAATAATGCTTACAATGAAGGTGCAGAATATCTAAGGCAAGTTGGATACAGGGATGAAGAGATAGCAAAGATGCCTAGAAACCAAGTTATTGGTCAGGGTAAGGTTACTGAAGATATGTTTAGAGATGCTCAAACTGAAAAACTAGATGCAGAAGTTAAAAAAGGTAATATAACTCCTGAACAAGCTAAGTCCTTAAATGAACAACTTGTTAACCCAGATACTTTGAGTAAACAGATTGCTGATGAAGCTAGAAGAAAACAACAGGCTGAAGAAGAAGCCAGAAGAAAACAGGCTGAGGAAAAAGCTAAACAACAGCAATCATCTTCAGGTAAGAGTTCACGTGACTGGGCCGAGGAGCAACAGCAAACTAGGGATAATGAGAAAGCTGTAGAAGACTATAACAAGAAGCTAAAGGAGCGTTATGACCCTAACGCTCTCCAAGTTCAATAAGGAGGTAACATGAGCAGTATTTTTACTAAACTAGCACATGACAGTACTAAGGGCAGAGGCGAAGATGAAGCTGCCATTAGACAACGCAAAATGGATGATATAAGTAGAGCGGCTAGCCAGCAGTTCGGCAAGGCTTCCTACCAAGGAAGTACTTCAGCTGACAGAGCAAGGCAAAACAGAGATTACGAGATTTCGGATATAGATAGGAGAACTGAAGCTTCAGCTCAGAGGAATCAACTTGCTTCTCAAGAGGATGCGAGAAAATCTGGTGTTTCAGATGCTGTTATGGGAGCTCTTGATAGTCAAACCCAGGCAGAAATAAAAGCTAAGCAGGAGCAAAATAATCAGAGCAAAGCAACTGAATTAGCTGATAGGACTAATCAATGGGCTACAAATAACGAGATGAGAAACCTTGATTTTAAGGAGCTAGTGAGCAGAACACAGCGTTCCGATGCTATAGCTGAGCTGTATCGCGAAGGCCGAGCAGAAGACGCTTTGTATGATGCCGCCCTAGAAGGCAAGCTTAAGATGCAAGATATTGATATTTATTATAAAAGTTTAAACAGTGATTTAAATAATGCTTTTAAACTGTTTGAAGTGGGGGAAAAAGCATCTTTTGAAAAAATGATGGCAGAAATGCAGTCAAAAGCCGTCAACTGGGGAACAGTTATTAGCGGAGTGGTACAAACTTTAGCAACGGTGGCCAGCTGGTAACACAAATTAGAAAGGAAAAAAGATGATAATCAACCCGATAACTCAAAACCACGAAGGCTTTGAAGAACTAGTAAAGAAGCAGAAGGCTAACGCCTTCTATTGGCCCTTCAAGCAGAGTCAAGAACCCGTGCAACCCATTGAAGAAAAACCAGAGCAACCAAATCCTATGGATGCAGGCTTACAGCCGCCACCAAATCCGATGGATTCAAAGTCACCACCTCCACCAAAACCTAGCTCAGGTAGCATGAAGAATGTTGCTAGTCGTATGTTAGCAGAAGGGCTAGATTTGCCGGAGAGCACTATAAACAAACCAATGCCATCTGGTAAAGACCCGCTATCAAAATCTATCGGTGGTAACCAGAGTAAGCTTTTAGCTAAAAGGAAGATAGACGAAACTAACAAACCTTCTAGCCTAGGAGGGATGAAAGTATGATAAAAAGATTAACGCCAGCTGAAAGGCTAAAACAGCAAGAATCTGCATATGCTTCCATGCTAAATCTCCAGCCAGCCCAAGAAAAAAAACAATCTTTGGAGAGAGGTAAGGTCACTGAGGGCACTCTTACAGAAATGATTAAAGGATTTGGGGCTGATGAATCTGATTCCGAAGAGAGAGGAAGAGTTAAAGGAACCTTAGAACAGGGGAGCCAAATGCTCGGAGAAGTACAAGCAAAACAAGCAAAAGAACAAGATGCTTTAAGTTTTCAAGGAGCAAACCAAAGGGAGTCCATAATTAGTCAACGCCAAAGTGCAGCAACCAGTGATTTCGTGAGGGAATCCGAAGCTCAGACAAAAGCTTTACAGGAAGCAGTAGCACAGAGAGCTATTGACCTAGGAATGAACTCGCAGGAGTTGGCATTTCATAATAATGCCCTAGTTGCAGACACAGGGTTTGATAAGCTAAAAACGGACTTTGCTGAGGGCCGAGTTAACAAGCAAGAGTTGATTACTCTTAAAGAAAACTTAACTCTTAGGGCTCAGAAGAGAAATAATGCGGCAGAGGAAATGCTAGCTATAAGATTTAATGAGGCTATGTTACTTATTCAAAAAGGTGATATAGCTAACGCTAAAAAAGTATTAGAGATAGCTTTGAAAGCACAAAAAGATGCAGCAGATGATATGGCTAGGGCTTCAAATCTAGGAACTATAATTGGTGGCGGGGCTCAACTGTTTTCTTCAGTATTCACAAAATAACTATTGACAGTAAGGTTTACCTTGGGTAGGATATATTTAACATCAACTTTTTGGAGTTATTTTATGCTACCAACCGTTAAGTTTGCGGGTTTCTTGAATAAGAAGACTTACGTCATCTGTTATCTAAGTTACCATTTAAAAGGTCAGAGCCATTCTAAAACTTACCACATACACAGAGTAAGGAAACATATGTTTCCTGATAGTTACAGACAGTATGCACATCTACTCACAATAACCGCTATGTGTTTAACTTATGGCATGGATTGGGAAAGAATAGATACAACCCATTTAAGGGAAACATTAGTGCCGTCTGCTGAAACAGTAATAGGCCACTATAAAAAACATGGTAACTTAGATGGACACCCGATATATTCTGAATCTAATGAAGAAATGAAGGTAGCATTATTAAATGCTGTAACATTATTTAATGATTTAGGAATACCTTTCATAACGCCTAATGATGCTAGAAATTTATCTAAGAAAGAACAAGTAAAACAGTTAGAGCTTTCATCACTAAAATATAGTAAAAATAGTCAAATATTTGTTAGCGGTGTAACAAAAGATAATTTAGTAGAATGTGAGTGTTCCTGTGGATTCACTTTTCAAGCAGAACCAAAGATATTAATGATGGTCACACAATGTAAACGATGTAACTATGGTGACTACAAGAAAGCAGAAGAATTAGTAAAGAGGATAACTAAATCAATTGAGAGCCGTAGAATGGCTATCGTTGATATACAAGAGTAATTCATGCTCTGGTACAAAAACTACTTCCAGTATACCATGCCTGTTAACTAAGTTAAATCTACCAAATCCTTTCAACTCAACCGGCTTACCCGTAAACAGGGCTGAACGCATAGCCTTAATAAACCGTTTTTCTAAATCCTTCTCACCTTTGTAAAACTTTAAACACATTTTTAAATCACCTGTCATCGTGCTACCTCCCAATAGTATAATAATACTATACTACAACAAGGAGAGCTAGCATGAAAATACTAGAGGCTTACGTTTCTAAGGGAAACCATACTAACATAACAAAGGTTAGTGATAATTGGTGGAGAATTAATGAAGATTTGGTTTATATTGTTATAACCAGTGATTGCATGGTTAAACATGTTGTCCCTAAAGGATTTGAGTGCGACATGGCATCTATTCCACCACAATTTTTGTGGTTACTTGGAAGCAAACCATATGTTATGTCTATAGCCTCGATTTTGCACGATTATTTTTACAAAAACCATGGTGTCAACAGAGATTACGCTGATATAGTTATGTTAAGATTGATGGAAAAATACAACAACCCAAAAGATAACTGGAAAAAACAAGCTATCTATTGGGCTGTTAGAGCGTTCGGGGGTAAACCTTGGAAAACTAAAAGTTAACTTGAGAGTTCTCACTGATATCTTTAATATAAGAATCACTTAGGCTTAGTGAACTTGTAGTTTTCCATACAATCTTGTTATGTGGGGCAACTACATAGATAGCATTTTTGTTTGCTAAAGTTGATGGGTAACTTTTCTCCTCAACTTCTTTAATCTGAAGTCTGCCTAAACCTGGCAATGTTACCTCTCCTTCGGCAAGAAGGGTTTCTCTAAGTGTGCTGTATACATTTAGCAGTAGTTTTGAGGCTTCCACTTTAGTTACATTTAGCTTGCTAGCAAGTTTGCTAGTAAGGATTACATTTTGAGTTATTGTTGGTAGATTAGTAGTTACAGGTTTGTCTACTTTAGGGATATCTTCAGTAGATACTTTAACTTCACTTACATTTTTCTTAAAAGCCATTTAAAACTCCTTACCTATAGAGGCTTTCTCTATACTTGTTAATAATATCCTGTGCTTTTTTAGCAGAGTCATTTGTTGTTTTACCTGTACCAGTGCTCATCTGTGGTTTGAACTTTTGGTTTTGGGTATTTGCCATTGTTCCAGGTTTCTGCATTTTTTGGAATGACTTGTAAACCGGTCCAATTAATTCAGTTAATTCAGCTTCCAATTGTTTTGGGCCAAAAGTTTTACCAGAGCGAACTTGGTTCATACCTTTCTCCATAACAATGTTTAAATATTTATCAAACCATTTATTATCACCAGAAACTTGTGAAATGTAGTCGGATACTTGTTTATATTTTCCTACCATTCCCATTTTCCAGGACTCTAGTTTTTTGGTTTCAACATCCAAAGTAAACTTGTTGCGTTCTTCTTGGATTTTGTTAAGTTCATTTTTTACTCGGCTGTCTTGTTCTTGTGGAGCTTTATATTTGCTATTCCACTCAAGCTGTTCAGCTCTATATAAGTTAGGGTCTTTAGCTATCGCATCTAACTCGTGATATGTTTTACTAAGGAACATAAGTACATCTTTAGGATTAGCCGTAAACATTAGGTCTCTTAATGTTTCAGTTAGGAATTGTGAGGGACTGTTATCAAGTTTTTCTTGTAAAGCTCTTCCAATTTCGGCATCTTCCTTTATAGAATCAAACTCAGCTTGAAGGTTTTCATATTTCTCATAAACCTTTTCAGCTATCAAAGCTTTCTCAAGGTAGCCTTCTAACTGCTCTCTTGAGTTAATATCAAGGGATACTTGCCCTAATTCATCATATTCACCTTGGAATTTGATTGGTGAGAATTGTTGGTTAGGGTTTTGATTAGGTTTCCTCCCTAACTCTTTCATATTAGGTTTTTGCCTAGGAAGCTGTTGACCTTCATTGCCTTCATTAAGTGCAGCAATTAAATCTTCAACATCTATGCCCTGAACTTCAGCCATATGTTCATACAGCTCACGTTCACTATTGAAACCTGACTCACGCAACTCTTGGTAAAAGTTTTTATTGCGTTCACCAGCTATATAACTATCATAATCACCTTGCGGTATGCTGAAGTCATCTCCGCCCATACCACCTAAATCATTACCAAATTCAGCCATAAAACCTCCATAAAAATATTAAACAGGTGGTAACTCACCGCCAGCTGGAGGTGGTTTTTCACCACCTGGAGCTCCACCGCCCTCAGCTGCCCCAGCTGTTAATTCAGCAAGAGCATCCATGTGTTTCTCTCTGTGTTTAACAAAATTCTCTTTAATCACAGAATCCATTACCTCGAACTCCTGAGAGTTCATATAAGTAGTTAACGAGAATAAATGCTCCTTGTGCTCCTGATATTTCTCTACAGGAACATTAACCCCTAAAGATAATTTTAGGTTCTCTGCATTTTGCACTTCTCTAGCACCTTCTGCAAAGGTTTTCAAGGATAACACATCACCGTCTACTAGCAATCCTAGCAGTTTCTTCATGTCTATGCCAGCTTCCTGAGCTATTCCCATTTTAATTATTTCTAGTATTTGATTTTTACGAGCCGCAGGGTCTGCCGGAATCATCATACCAAAGTCAACTTGTAGAACATATCCGCCCTCCAAATCGCTTCCCTTAAAGAATGCTAACTCATCTGACAATTCACCGCCAGCAATAGATAACCATCGGCTATCCCCAACAAACTGTTTAGCTAGGGCAATCCCTTGTTCATATATCTTTTGAATAAAACGCTTTTTCTTATTGAAAAGTCTTATCCTAAATTTATCATCTTGCTCAATAGCCATCTGTATAGAATAAGAAGATAGTTCTCTATTTATCTGACCTTGAGAAAACTCACCCATTCCCCAAAGTTCATGGATTTCTCGCAATATTGATTCTTCAATCTTCCAGAAGTCCCCTGAAACTGCGGTTGGTCTAAGATGTTCTGGCCTGTTGCCTGAATGTGGTGAATAAGGGATTGCTTTATAGGTTGCATCACTTAGCACTTCTTCTGGAATCTCACCACTTGGATACATCAAATGTATTTGTCCATGGAGCATAGCATTGTTCAAAACAACTGAGTAAACTGTTGACAAGGTGTCAAAAGTTGTACTAGCTAAAACAAGTCTACTCATACCATAAGGACTATCAGCTATATCTACATCAGTTAACATTATAAATGGTAGTAACCCATGTTCATAAGGGTGCGGTTTGATATCTGTAAGGTACTCTGGATTCTCTAAGTCAACAAAATAGAAAAACTTACCTTGCCAGTTATTCCAAGGTAACTTCTTTTCCCAATACTCAAATACTGGTATTGTATCTGGCGTATCATCACCTCCAGACATTCTGTCACCATATGGCCCATAGTTTTGCTCTTCCCTTTTCTTAAGGTATTTATCTATAACACCTCTTCTTTCTGGGAATGCATATTTCACTTGTTCGACCGGCATATATATTCTGCGAATACACTTTGTTGCCTCACGAAATGTTTTTGCAGCAGGGTCAACAAAGAAATCCCTAGGGCTAACATCTGTTACCTCAAAATCTCCGAGAGCTTCATTAGGGTTGCTTAGTTGCTCAGGACTAGGTAACCCAGCGTAAGGGTTCCAACCAATATAAGCAATTCCAGTTCCTTTACAAGCACAGTTTAAGTAAACTCCGCTTTCCAGAACCTCATCTAGCTCAGTAATTTTTCTGAAATACTTAACAAACTGTTTGGCAAACTCGGCAGCTCTAATATCTGATTGACTTGTAGTCATCGGACTTATTGTTACTGTCGGGTCACTTACTGTTAGTTTGCCTTGTAAGAACAGGGTTGCTTGGCAAGCTTTAAGTGTTACTGGGGTTAACTCATTTTGCCCAGCAACAGTTCCCAAATCTTCTAATTGCAACAAACTTTGGATGGCTTGGTTAGTGTCCATGGCATTGAAACGGTCTCTACCTTTCCTATTGATTACTTGGTAAACTGTATCACAGTAATCATATTCAGGTTCCATCTCTCTTTGCAAAGCTAAAGATTTATCAATAAACTGTTTTAAGGGTTTCTTAAATGACTCTGCTTCCCTCTGCTTCTCTATAAAATTAACTACTTTAGGATTCATGCTCTGTATGCTCCTCTAGCTAATCTTGGAGAAATGCTTTGAAGCTTTGATACTTTGTCAGCGGCATCTTCGTATTTCTTAAGTTTACCCTCAAGCTCCTCAACTTTCTTCGATAGTTTGTTAAAGTCTTGAATAATCCCACCTGTTGTTGAACACAGGCCTTCATACTCTTTACCCAAATATTCATGAGTTTGTTTGAGTTTGGCGTAATTACACACTAACTCGTAAACCCTAACGTACAAGTAAACAACACTGAGTGATGTTATAAATAGAAAAACACTTAAAATATAAACCATTAGCGACGCCCTCTATATGAAAGTTTCATTCTGCCAATTCCATAAACCTTGTTAGGCTTCTTCTGTACCTTCATGTTATCACGTTTAAGAGTTTCCTTCAACTTCTCTAGTGCTATCTCTTGCTCACTCCTTGGTCTCGGAGGCGTTGGTTTAATCTTTGGTGGCGGTGGAACTTCTCTACAAAAGTAAAGAATGGTGTCAAGCATGTGCATTTTTGATTTACCTTTGGGTTTCCCCTCAGCACTCCATTCTATATCTTGAATTTGTCTAATAGCATCACCACATGTTTCAAATATTTTAAGTCTACCTTGGTTAAACAGTTTTTTTGATTCCATTATACCTGCATTGATGTTCTTTTGAATACTGGGTCTGAATAGTTTTCTTACCCCTTCGTCAGCACCAAACCAAGCTTCATGGTTATCATAAATAGAAAGTGCCCATTCAGTAGACTGCTCTAACCTTACTATCTCTTTTAGAATAGTAACAGCATCAATGCCAACAGATGATTTACCTATCTCTGTAGATTGGTACATAAACCAGTCATTGGTTTCCGGGTCTTCTGCGAACCAACTTATACCTGTCTTATGTGCTGCAGGGTCTGCAACTCTAGCTTTCCGCCAATGTGAAGGTATCTCAAATGGTTTAACAATATCAATATTGCAATCAGAATATATCTTTCCATGTTTACTTTCAAAATACCAGTCCCCATTTAACCTTGCTTCCCTTTCTGCTGGTGGTAAACAATCCCATTCAGCCATAACAGTTGCTAACCTTTGAGGGTTATCACGGTAATGTGGGTTAGCTGTAAGTGACCAGGAGTGAAGCTTCATAGCCCCAGTTTTACACTTTTCATCTAAGTAATCTTTTATCTCAACATTTTCAATTAAAGGTGTAAACCCACAGATAACCGTTCCGTCGCAGTCAAAAGTACGTGTAACCATTTCACTAATAATCATACGGTCATTTGGCATTTCATCTAAGACAACCAAATCAATAACCCTACCCATAGCAGTAGTTAACTCTTGCGAGTAACTCCTAGTTTGGATAATATCCCCATTCCTAAAGGTAATGGATTTTATAGGTTTCTCAGCAATAGCATGATATGTTATCATCTCATTGCCTTTGTCATCTGTATAGTACCACTTAGGAACCATGGCAAATAAGTATTTCTTTAAAATAGTATCCATAACGAAGTCAAAGCTAGGTGCACCAACCCAGATTTGCATTGGCTTAGTCTTCTCGTATTCTATCCCTAACTTTTTACAGTTATATCTTAATTGATAGGGGTGATTACGCATAAGTACCCAAGCTAGATGTCGTATGTTACTAAATGTTTTACCCGCCCTATTACCGCAACGTAGTAATATTTGTGAACTTAAATCCTTGAAGAAAGCTTCTTGCTCTGGAAACGGTACCACACCCTCCATTCCTGGGATAAATGCGTTTTCTAGTTTCTCCTTATGCCGCATTTCAGCTTCAACAAGTCTTTGGTAAGCATGGTAGGTTTCTAAGTATTCGGTTTCAGTCTTCATTGCCATAAGGTTACTTTCCAGCTAGTCTTCTAGCTCTAGCCCTAGCCCTAGCTTTGTTGGATTCCGCAGTGTTTTGTGCTCTAGTTCCCTTACGAAACTTGCCACCATCTTTTTCATGATGACTGCCTCCGGTTGTGTGATTAGCTGTTACATTATAGCCAGGGTCTTTTCCGCCATTGTTACTTATCATTTTCTCTCTGGCAACAGTTATAACTTTACCGTAACCATCTGGTCCTTTAACATGTTTTGACCTGCACATAGCATATCCCACATTTCCACCTCGTGTTGCTAATTTATCTTTAATAGCCATACATTGTCTCCTTAGATAGTGTTGTATATATTAAGGATAGCTTAGTTATCTGCATAGGTCAAGTTAACGGTTGACTAAATGGTTTACATGTGTTGGATGATGTCAACTAGTTGATTATATTGTGACACGATTTTGTGTTGAATACAATCAACACCTTTCATCAAATCCCACATTTCACAAATTTGTGAAACGTGGGAAATTAATTATTGCTTAATGTGATAGCCTGTGATATAAAAAAGATGTCCTAAAAACCCTGTTAAATTTTTAGGACTGTTAGTTCAAGATACTTATTTTTTAGCATGCCTCTGGGTATCTTGTCAACAAAAAATTTGCATGCTAGAAGGAATTTATTATGACAAGTTTTATTTCAGTGCTTCATAGCGAACTAATAACTATATCAGCTAATGAGCTAAACGGGAAAATCGTGAATAGCGTTAGTTTGCGTGAGGTACATGGTTTTGTCGAATCGAAACAGCATTTCGCCGATTGGGCAAAAGACAGATTAGCTGATTACAGAGAGGGCATTGATTTCACAGTTAATCATAATTCTATGAAAAACCCTCTCGGTGGACGACCACAAATTGACTATATTGTTTCTTTGAACACTGCAAAACATATTTCTTTGATAGAGCGAAACGTAAAAGGTAGGCAACTCAGGGAGGATTTAATAGATAAGGAAGAAAAATACATACTTTTGTTAGAGGAGAATATGCGTTTAACAACACAGTTAGAAGATAAAACAAAAGTAATCCCACCAAAAGCAATCCAGCCAAAAGTAATCGCACCTAAACCTGAAACACTAATCCCACAGGATACGCTGCTTGAGTTGGAAATGTTAAAACTAGAAAACCAAGCATTAAGGGAAGCAGTAAAAGAGAAACCCAAACGCAAACCAAACTATCCAAGAGTTGAACCGATAGAAGTTGAACAAGAAGACGGCACAATGGAAACAGTATGGTTCCACAAAGGTGGCTCAAACGTTCCTTGCGAACTGTACAAAAACTACGCCTCGCTAATTAGGGCAGTTGCTAATGTGGAAGCTTTAGTGGAAACTATTAAAAATGAAGTTACCCTAGAAGAAATCCCTGAACAAGTGTTCGGCTCTAAAATGAAGTTAACAAAATTGCAGTATATCTTAAGCGTGTTTTGGTAGCCACACACCTATAAATATTTTTGACTAAAGGATTACTTGCGTGCTATCGCAGTTCTATGGTACATTAAAGTTAACATGAACATTTTACGAAAGGAATGTACGATATGGCTAACGATTTTAACAAATATGACTATGGTAATGGGGCTAACGCCATTGGCATAAATGGTAACTTCCATGGTGGTAACCTGCTTAAACTTATACAAGAAGGTCGGTCAACTGCTTTATGGGTTGACTTAAACGGTATTGACCTTTGTATTACTAAAGGTATAAAACCAGGTGGCGAATGGAAGGGTGGATTGAACATTGAGAAATCATATATGGTTGACCCTGGAACTGGTGCTTCAGCAGGTTTTGACTTAGTTAACGGTAGGTTTGCTAAAGGAGACTTTAGTCAACACACTAAATACACAGCTAACCTTAAGCATTCAACACTAACTCTTGAGTGGCAAAACCAACCTTACGAATCATTGTTTGATTCTGAAACTAAGGCTTACTCTTCTCCAAAAGAAGAACAGTTTAAATATAAAGTGCAAAACCACCGTTCAATTATGACTCTAATGAGTTTAACTGACGGAACAGGTAGACTTGCAACTGTTTCAGGTGTAGAGGGAAGGTCAACTGGGTTATCAATAATAAAAGCAGCTGCTGCTTCAATTGAATACAAACCAGTTAAGTTAGATATTGATTCAACATCTTTCTCAGCTGTCGGCTCAATCGCTCACCTTTATGAAACATTAGTTATCTCTATTGTAGGCGTTTCTTATGATGAAGATAATAACGGTACTAAAGACAAAACTATTGCAACATGTATTCCAAGACTATTGATGTTAGGTTTCCGTGAAGAAAACACTGCTGATGCTCCTGTATACTATGATGCTTTCAGAATTGTTAGAGTAGAGGTTACTAAAGGTTACATTGAAGTAAACCCAGGCAGAATTGCTGAACTTGATTCAGCTGCTGTAAATGGTTTCTACATGAACTCTGATTTGGCTACTACTAAATGGTGTGCACACACTGGTAACGCTGCTAACGGATTACAAATATTCCCTGCTTGGGGTAGACCTTGTGACCCTTCTATAGCTAGTGGTAAGTCTATGGCTGCTGCAATCAGTACTCATGGATTCCAAGCTGTTTTCGCTCCAGCGGTTGCTTTCTCTGATACAACTTTTGTGAAAGCTGCTTACCTTTATCACCCAGGATTCATTGTTCCAATCCAAGACAAAATGAGACAATGTTTAGGTTTAGGTTGGTCTCTTACTACTGACTTAGGTTTACTTAACCCTTACTGGTCAACTGGTATTAGAGCATTACTTTCTAACGTTGATAACACTGTTCATGGAATGAAGAGACCTTTAGTTCCAATGTTCTTACCAACTGACGTTGATATGGCTGGCGGTGTTTTCACTGCTGACGGATTTATTGACATGGTTGTTAGACATACTCAAAGAAACAGAAACAAGAAGTTAGCAACTAACATTATACCAGTTAACCCTATTCTATATGGTAACTTGATTAAACAGTTAGGCGATAACAAACTTATCCATATTAACGATAAGATTAACTTGGGTGAATCAGGTGGCGGTGGTATCTCTATAACTATGTTTAACACTAGATATGATATAATCCCTTGCACAGAGATGCCTCTAAACTTTATTCCAATTATGGAAAAAGGTGCAATTAACATGTACGACGGTAAGATGAAAGATGTTGCGGTTTCTGGAGCCGACACTTTCTTAAAACTTCACCCTGACTACAACGAAAGAATCAACGTTTCACAAAGATACAAATTTGTTTCCCACGAGTTAACAATGTTCTCTCCTCGTGATGCGGCGTATATGTTCAACTTCACAATGCCTGTTTAATACAGGCATAATTAAAACTGAAAGGAGTTGATAATGATTAATTTAACTAATAGTTTAGCGGAAAGATGGGGAGCACAATTGCTTTCCACTTACAAGGGAACTTCTGTTAAGGGTGGAGCGAGATATCTTCTAGCCAAACTTGGTGGTGGTTTTGGTCAAACGTTTGTTGGTCAAGCTTTGGAAGCACCAACAACTAATGCTTTCATAGATTCTATTGATGATGACTCAAATGATGTTAACTTAGCTAGAGTTAGCTGTAGTAACCTTTATGTTTTCACATCTAATGTTGATGCTACTGCAACACCAGCTGCCACAGTTGTTATAGATAGTTTGGGAACAGGTTCACTAGATTTAACTTTGGCAAACAAAAACTTACAAAAAGCTGTTGCTGGCTTTATGCTTGGCGATGGTGCAACCATTATACCATTGGTATCAAAGACAGATTCGTTTGTTGTTGATATTCATTTAGATGATATAACTGGGTTGGAACTAGCTAACACAGCTGCTAGAGCACAATTTGGCGTTGTTGGTGATGTTGCTGCCGATGTTGACGATGTTATTGTTAATGTTCCAGGAACAGATGCTATCTTTGTAGAACTATGCGAACAGAAATTTAGAGTATGTGCTGTTGTTGATAGCGTTGCTACCTATTCAGCTTGGAGTACTTCTATATTACATAGCGGACAAGGGTATCATTTGGAACTATCTGTAAACTTCGGTGCACATGATATTCAAACAGTATCTTGTTCTGTTAGCGGTAAAGGTTCTGTTGGGATAGAGGTTCCTTCAGGAATAGTTAACACTATGACAATATTTGGTAGAATAGGTCACTCAGCAGCTTACACGTTAGCCAGTGGTTACAAAATGACAACTAAAGTACAGAGTATATCTCTGTTAAAATCGTAAGGAGTTTTGTTATGGCTAAAGGAATGGCGGATATATTTGGTAAAGGTGCTGGCGGTGCAGGTGCTGGCGGTGGAATGGATTTTGGTTCCCCAACTTTACCAGGTGATGAAGGAATGGACGAAGGAATGGATACGGAAGACGAAGAACCGCAAGGTGATTTAGCTTCTGCACTAGCGACAGCCGGTTATCCAAATGTTACACCTGACCAGATATCTCAGATTGAAGCAATCTTGGGTGCACCTGGTGGTGGAATGGAAGATATGGGAATGGAAGAAGGTATGGGTGATATGGGTGGCGAAATGCCCCCAATGCCTATGTAATTTTAATTAATTTTTGGAAATAATACCAACCATTGAAAACTACTAAGAAACCTCAGCTATTTAAAGTTGAGGTTTTTCTTTTACTCTTCATAAGTTATTAAAACAGCAATAGGCCTACTACGCACATCCGTGCCACCTACTTTTACAACAACATTAGTGTTATCGACCCAACTTCTATACTCTTTATTAGCCTCAGTACATTGCGGAGAATACCTATTATTTGAGGCATCTGTAACCAGTACATCTATAGCAAGTATTTTACTAGCAGTCAATCCATGGGCTATATTTACAGATGCCCCGTCAGTTGAACCTGTTGTCCCGGTTACTTTTTTCATTTTTATTGCTGGTGAACCTGAGCCTAGGGTGGCGTACCCAGCAGCAGATATAATAAAGTTGGTAGAACCACCGGTAACAACTTTAAATTTACCATCAACCTTTTCGCACGCCATTATTATATCATTGTTTCCTGTGGAACCAACACCGAAGTACCCTAGAGCATCGTCCGCAGAATCATAGAATCGTAGGTAAGGGGAGGCTGCGACACCTGCGGAAGTTCCTTTTAGTTTTATATTATTACCATTTCCGGTAAATGTTACATCAATAAGTGTCCGATATCTTAAATCTAGTGTACCAACATTAGCGATAGACGTTGCAGTTACTGTTGATGCAGACGGTGCAACAATAGACCCCGTATCACTTATTGTCATACTACTAACCCAAGCGTTACTACTATTTCTTGTCTCTATTATTAACGAGCCACCATAACCGCTACCACCGCCAGTATATGTAGAATATAATCTTGCTCTAGTATTTTCACCAATACCTCCTGTAGACGAGTACAATGTTGATAAAAATGTAGCGTTAACCATATTTTTCAAGTATCTAATATCCATTGCACTAATATTTAAAAGGTAGTCGCTATCCGAAACATCAATTGCAGCCGAACTTTTAGGGATACCAAGCATGTTTATATAACCATTAGTTGTTGACAGTCTAATACCTGCACCATCCACACCATTATATAAATAAGTTTCATCTGTACCGGATGAAGCTTGACCTACCCTACCCTGCACGACATCATTATTGTCAACAAAATCTATATATGTAGAATTAAGGGTGCCTACTGCCAATCCTTTACATATTATAGCCCGTGAACGTTTAAAAGTCTTAAGCCCTTCAACATCTTCGGTAGCCTCTAACGTCATTGGGGTTGCACCAACATCACATCTATAGTTAGTATTGGTTGTTGATGGCTCACTCAATGTTATATTAGCAATATTCACTAACAATGTGTATAGTGACCTGTCATGTGTCACTGTATCATTTATAGCCCCACTTCCAACCAATGTTGACCACTCGCCTAAATATGCCATATTAATCTCCTTTTATGGTTCTATATAACCTAGAACTAACATTTTATGTGAATTTCTATATTTTGCATCAGTACCAGAGGTTTTGTAGACAAATCGTTGTCCAAAAATAAAAGGTACCGTTAGCATAGTATCCCTGAATGTGTCAACTACACCGCCAACATAAGCAACGGTATGTAACCCACCATCTTCAAACAGTTCGTTAAATCCAAAAGGGGTCTTTAAATAACTTCCCACAGAGTTATTTATAACTATAGCGGTAGCTAGTGGGCTTATATGACCATGACAATTTACAGTAGTCCCTGTAGTAACCGCTCCAGTTGGCACAGTTGTGTATATATTTACACTCCTGGTGCCGACATGTGTACCAGTGTCAGCAAAATTCATTATAGCCGCAGTATCAAAATAAACAGAACCGCAGTAGTGAAAATACTTTGCATCCGGGGCAGGTAGGACATAATCAAACTCACTGATAGTTCCAGCTTCCTCAACAGTTATGGATTCATTATCTGCTGCTGTTATTTTAGTAATCCTCCCAGACGGGTGGTTTGTTCGTGTACCAGGAAACGTTTCGCTACATATTAATATCTCTTTACCAATAAGGGCACTAGTGTCCCAAGATAAATTTGCTTTATTACCTATACCTGTGTAATCTCTCCCCATGTATTGGGCTAAAAACAACTTATTACCTGATACACTATGAACTCTTAGAAAAGGCACCGTTCTATAAAAACATGTCTGGTTGGGTCTGTCATCATTTATACAAGCGAACGCTGCGAACCAAGTATTTTGCTGTAAAATATCAAAATAGTCTCTGTTTGCTACAGCTAAAGTTGCAACCCCTGCATTACCGGAGCCACCACTTAATTCAATATTGTTTTTTACTAATAATTCACTCTTTTTAGAAACAGTCCCATTAAATCTAAACCCATCCATAATAAAATAATCACCATAAACATAAAAATCATAAGTGCCCCTAAAAACTAGTTTTGTTCTGGGCATTTGTGGTGAGTTATTATCTACACTATTTTTTACCCAGCAACCTAGTCCAATTCCGGCACTGTACCAAGAATTAACTAATGAAGAATTACCCCAATCACTTGGAAACACTTTATCTGGGTCAACAATTGTTACCCCGTTATGTAAAGATTTATTTTTACTAGCATCCCAAACAAATATACCACCGCCTCCATCGCCTTGAGAGTTATACCCAAGTAATGTTACCGCAGAAACAGCTGTTGGTGCTGATAAAAGTTCAACCATGGTTGTGGCATAAAAGGTTGTATCCCCCGAGCCTCCTGTAACCTCTACCCAGGCGGCATTTTTTCTACCATAAATTTTATCATCAGATAATGCGTCAGATAGTTTACCACTCCAAACGCCTTTTTCTATATCTGTTACAAACCTATTATCAGCGTCAGTTACAATAATACTAGCTGGATGAGTTGCTGGATGCGTATAATTGTTAGCATACATCTCTATAGAGTCAAGTTTAACTCTGTCAAAACTAGTAAATACGTTTCCGTCTTTTTTACCTAGTTCATCTATTTTCTCCATAGCTTCCCAATATAGTGTAGCCCAGTTATCCTGGCCGTTTTCTATCAAAGGTATCTTTAAGTTTTTCGTTCTTCTCATGTTTCACCACCTATACAATATGTTATTACTACAAATATACCACGTATACCCGCTTATTAACAAGGTTAGCAAGTCTATTCTTCGTAGGTGATTAACACCTTAATTGATTTACTAGTTGCAATAGTTGTGGCTGAAGCTCCTAAAATCACGTCAACATTTGTTGCACCATAGCGGACATAAAAATTATTAGCAGGTGTTGGGTCGTTGGGCAGATACAAACTGGCGACCAAAACATCAATCGCTAAAATTTTAGTGTAGTCAGCAATCCCATGGGCGATACTAGTTGTTGAACCTACCGCACCAGTAGAGCCTGTTAGCTTTTTCATTTTGATTGAAGGTGCTGTCGAACCTAATTTAGTAAAATTATTTGATATTAGGTTTCCAGTACTACTTCCACCATTACAAGAGACGTTTCCGTTTGTGTTATACTGCATGTAGAAACCTGTACTCGAATTAATTTCATTAGTACCAGAGAACACAATGTTTTGTATTTTTGTTGTTCCTGAAAAAGTTTTATCCCCAGTTACCGTTTCTGTAGTGTTGTTAGTCATAGCATCTGTTATACCATAACCAGCCAAAGTTGTGGGCTTACTTGTCAAAGATGCAAATGTATGTGTGTGGGACACTGAAGAATATCTTAAATCCAGTGTGCCTACATTAGCGATAGATGTGCTACCAGTGCTTGTCGCATTCCCCGCTATTACTGAGCCATCGGGATTAACATAAAACCTTGCTGTGCCGGAAAGAGCATCTGCATAGAAACCAATAGCTCCTGTGGATTCAAGTACTTTTAGTGACCATGGATAAGATACTGTCCCTATGGATATTCTAGCATTAGCTCCGGCCGTTAGTTGTTTAACATGCATTTCTTTAAAAATAACATTTTTATAATCAATCATTTAAACACCCCCGTTTAATTTAATTAGACACATAGCATTTTTATCAGTATTGTTGTACTGTATATTAATAACCGTCTTAAATTTAGTTAATGTGCCATATTTAGTTGCTATTGTTGGAATATTGCCCGAGGCAAAACCAGTTGCAATAAAATCTAAGCCTAAACCTGTTTCCTCAATCGTAAATATTTGAAAGTCTGAGAAAAGCTTAACAGTTGTGGCAGTAGCATCGTTTTCATCAATCTCAATCCCACTCTCTAATTGAGTAAGCCCATCAAAAGTAAATCTCATTATATATTCACTCTTGCCATCTGTCGAAGCCAGCCCTCTAGATTTAGGCAACACAATAAAATCTAATTTAATCGTAGCGTCTGAGAAAGATACACCATCTGCATTCATAGCCTGCACGTTAATAGACATAGAGCCTGATGCTGATGCGTCGGTAGCTATACTATCTACATCTCTTGTTAAATAATCAGTTAGGCTGAATGAACATATGCTCAATTTAGAGCCAGAATAAAGATAGGCCGCAAACGTTCTCTCTTTATATAGCGTGCTAATCTGTGCTTCCGTAAAGGCAGCATAACGTGTTGCATGGTTTACCCCTGCTTCGATTAACCCGGTAGTATTTAGACCGTTTCCTAGTGCTTGGAATGTTTTTAAATTAGTTATAACCCCCTGGCAATAGTTACCAGAGATTACAGGAAACCCCTTCCCTCTTGTATTCAATATAGTTGAGGTATCCTCAAATCTAATCACAGCGAAGTCGGGGTCAGTAGTTTGCTCTTCTGACAAGGAAAACATGTTATTACTAATTGACATACCAAAGCTACTAAAAGCAAGATTACCTTCTTCAAAGTATACTAATGATTTATATGTACCAACTAAACTACGAGTATTATTCTCAAAATAGTTACCTTCTATTAACAATCCTGCACCATAGAAGCCTTTGAAAAACATTCCAGATGTTTCCCAGTGATTTGATATTATTCTCAAACCATAATAAGAATCACGAATACCTGAACTAAGATTAAAAACAATACCTTCCTCAGCAAACCTTTCAAATTTATTGCCAATTATCGAAATATTCCATGCCATTGTCGTATTAATAATTGTTCGGCAATCTGAGGCATCACAATTATGCAGATATAGGGATTGAATGTAGCCTTCAGCGTACAGCCCGCCCCGACTCCGCCATGACCTAATAATATATTGACATCTGTTGAATTGGCATTTATCAATCATAACATTCATTAACCTGTCGCCATCAAAGATGGTCGTGTTGGCGTTCCAAACAGTCCCAGTAGCTATGTCTGGGCAACCGACAATACTTAAATTTGTAAATACTATATTAGTTGTCGGGTAGTTGCCAACCAAACCTAGTCCTTCATAACTAGTGAATAATGGTATAGATGTAGAGCCAGAGGTATGGTGAATCAGCCCACCACGACTTGTAATTGTTTTCCTATGCGTCCCATAAAACGAACTAGGATTTGAAATGCCAATGCTGCTGTTTATTTTAAATATATCCCCAGTCTCCCCGAATATTAGATAGTCAGTATATAGTTCGGCTTGCTGGCAACTCATTGTGTCGTCTGCTATGTCGTCACCCTTTGCTCCAAAGTATTTAACGCTAACTCCTTCACCTTCCAGCCTAACCCAGCACCCTACACCAGTACCTCCTGCAAACCAAGTAGTTTTCAACCCCTCATCATCCCAATCACTTGGGAACACTTTATCGGGGTCAATAATTGTACCACCATTATGTAAATTCTTGTTTTTAGTAGCATCCCAAACAAATACGCCGCCACCGCCATCGTTTGCAGTGTGGTAGCCGAGCAATGTTACCGCAGAAACAGTTGTTGGTGCTGATAGAAGTTCAACCATGGTTGTAGCATAAAAGGTTTCATCTCCTGACCCAGAACCATTGTCAGCTGGAATATACTTACTAGTAGCTGTATCCCAAACTAAAACTTGGCCATCGGTTATCCCAGTTACATTTACATCTGTTAAATCTGCTAACTCGGTAACTCCACCAGCTGGTATAGTGTAAGGAATATACTTACTAGTAGTTGTGTCCCAAACTAAAACTTGGCCATCAGCTATCCCCGTTGCATTTACATCTGTTAAATCTGCTAGCTCAGGTACAGGTAAGGCAGCTAGTTGTTCGGTTAAATCTGTTTGCGTTATAATCTTACCTTTAGTTATGTGGGTAAGCTCACTTACAATTAGTTTCATAAAAAACCTCCTTTAAGGTTTACCTAGTCTTGACTAGGTGTTACTACTATGGCTTGACCTGGGGAACCTTGCATAGCTATAGCTAAAACTCCGAGTGTTGGAGAATATGCAACACTTCGGTTCCAAAAAGCATAAGTAAAACTAGTTACTTTACTCCATACTATACCATCAGAACTTGAGTACACCACTCCAGAATTAACTACTTTACCTACAAGAATAAATTTACTCAAGGTTGCATCCCAAATACACTGTTCATAGTTATCGTCAGCATCTAATGGGTGGCCAAAAGAACCCCTGTCTGTCCAAGTAATACCATCTGTAGATGTGCAAATATTTGAAGTATACGTATCGAAAGAAGAACTAATCCTAACTGTTAACCCTAAAGTTGGTGAATGTGCATAAATACCCTGAGAAGATATAGTTGCTGGGAGACTTATTGGTAAAATCGTTACGCCATAATCATCCGAGTATCCATTACTAAATACTAGTCTATTTAGCGTTGGTATGAAACAAAATATCCTAAACATAGTAGTATCAGCATTTACTAGTGTCCAAGTCAGCCCGTCAGGACTTGAACTTAACCCATCTAATGCATTGAACGCAAAGTACTTAGAAACTGTTGGAACCCAAATAACACCGTCGTTAGCAATCGTGGATACTCCAGTATTCCAAGTAGTACCATTAGAACTTGTATAAACTGGAGTTTCGTTAACGTCATAAGCATAGAAAACTCCTAAATCTTCATTCCATATTATACCGAATACGTCCCCTATCAACACTGTTTGCCAAAGATACCCATCAACACTGTATACAATACCTGCACTTCCTGCTGCACAAAAGCACTCTAAATCTGGGGACCAAGCAATACTGTATAAATCTGTTGCCCCAGGTGTCGGAACTATACTCCAAGCATCATAGATGGCACTTCTACCTTTCTTAAGTAAATTTATCCAAGCATATTCAGAAGTGGAAACCCTCATACAGATATCTACATAGGAGTAATCAGTATCCTCCCTATATCTTATGCTACCAACTAAAGCCGAACTAGCCAAACTTGAATTGTTGCCAACTTGTGCACTACTACTAACTTTAGCCGTTCCCCAAACAGTAAGTAAACCGTTGTTTAGTTCTTGGAAACCTACATCAACCCTTGGTGAGAGTATAGATTTACCTCTAACCTGTAAAGCTAGTTCACCCGGCTCATCTATATTACCTACTTCAACAGTTCCGCCGTCAGGATTTATTTTATAGACTGGTTTAACGTCACCAACACCAGCTGTATTTATAGGTAACATGGTAAACATGTAACCCTTATCGGCAGTCAAAACATCTCCCGTAGATTCAACATACAAACCCCCAACTAGTGTGCCGACACTGTCTTTAGTTATCCAGGCACTAGACCATATACTATTTCTATAAGCATGCGGGGTTGGTATTTTATCGCCTAAATCTATAAATGACCAAGTGTTTGTTAGGTAGTCTAACACTTCAATAGCTGGTTTAGTTCTATCGACACCATCATTAAACCATAGTCCAGTTAACCTATAAAACTTCTTGTTCTCTTCATCCACATAGCCAAACAAACCTAGTCTGTTTTCACTAGTTGGGAGAACACCTGTCATCTCTGGTGGATAAGTATACGTGGAAGTTATGGACATCGTATCCAAGTTAAACCCAACTATAGGGTAGTTGGTTCCAACGTAACTTCGCTGTGTCAACACAGTCGTGCCGTCAATTATACCTAGTATAGTACAGCTGGCTAGTTGAACACTGCTAGAAGACACAGTAGCCACGCCAGTTATTAAATCTAAACAACCTATCCTATTTTGAGTACTTCCCCCAACGTATAATTTATTATTTACAATTAACGGCGAACCATTTAATGGACCTACAAGATAACCGGAAACAGGTTTAATAGCTGGCAATACTTCTGAGCTGCCGTCTAATAAAGATATTCTATGGTAACTGTTATTACTGATAAAGTCATACCAAGTTCCACTCAGATAAACCACATACAAATACCCTCCGTTTATAACTAAGAACCCTTCTGTGTGGTCAGTTATAGTCGATAACGGAGTACCAAAGTTACTCCAAGAGTTTGAGTTTATATTGTAGTAAGAAATCTGACGCGAACTTCCGTTAAAAAAGTAAATCCGGTTTGTGTTAATATCGTATGCAGCTTGCATGTTGCCAGATATAGTTGCTGGGAATGTTATCTTCACTTGCTCTAAAGTTGTTGGGTTAAATGAAACCATATGCGTATTAGCAGGAGTAAAATACAATAAACCATTGGTTGCTAATATTGGCTTTCTGGCATAACCACTGTTATTTGACCCGTCTATAGTCGGGTAACTTAGGGTTGCTAGTTTTGTAAGGTTTGTGAAATCCATATTTTCTTTAGGGTCAACTGCTGGCTTGTCTCTAAACCTTGATTGTGTCCAAACGTAGCTACTGCCCACTGTACTACTAGAAACAACGCCATGGTTTATTTCTGTAGGTTGCATATCTTCTGGTGCACTATAAAGTTTAAGGTGTACCGGGCTGTCAACATTTGGTGAGTTACTAGCGTGGCTTATGGTTAACCTTGAACCATCGTCCATCTGTGAATCGAGTGTAATATCAAATACCTGTAAAGTATCTGTTAGCGTTTTGCTCCCAGCTATCAACTGGTCAGTATCCATATCTACCGCTTGAATCCAAAAAGTGTCCTTTCTGCCATATAGTTTACTGTCAACAGGTGCTTCTGGTATCCCTCCGCCCCCAGAACCATTGTCAGCCGGAATATACTTACTGGTAGTTGTATCCCAAACTAAAACTTGACCATCAGTTATCCCAGTTACATTTACATCTGTTAAATCTGCTAACTCGGTAACTCCGCCAACTGGTATAGTGTAGGGTATATATTTACTAG
>JFJP01011088.1_pt1 | contig 56982 bp, 46 predicted proteins | sample 431651 | NCBI WGS metagenome assembly JFJP01 (sample SAMN02602958, study PRJNA72255) | Microbial mat metagenome, whole genome shotgun sequencing project. | biome: fresh water; feature: sink hole; material: water; isolation source: purple microbial (photo- and chemosynthetic) mats found in... | reverse complement strand
GCGGCCAACGGGACCAACCCCACCCTGCTCTACGGCTACGGCGGGTTCGAGGTCTCCATGCGGCCCGGCTACTCGGGCACGACCGGCGATGCCTGGGTGGGCCGCGGCGGCGTCTACGTGCTGGCCAACATCCGCGGCGGCGGCGAATTCGGTCCCCGCTGGCACCAGGCGGCGGTCCGCGAGAACCACCAGCGCAGCTTCGACGACTTCATCGCCGTGGCCGAGGACCTGATCGCCCGCAAGGTCACCTCGCCCGCGCACCTGGGCATCGTCGGCGGCTCCAACGGCGGCCTGCTCGTAGGCGCGGCGTTCACGCAGCGGCCCGAACTGTTCAACGCCGTGGTCTGCCAGGTGCCGCTGCTGGACATGAAGCGTTACAACAAGCTCCTGGCCGGCGCCAGCTGGATGGCCGAGTACGGCAACCCCGACACCGCCGACTGGGAATTCATGAAGAACTGGTCGCCGTACCAGAACCTGGACAAGTCGAAGACCTATCCGAAGGTCCTGTTCACCACGTCCACGCGTGACGACCGCGTGCACCCGGGTCACGCCCGCAAGATGGTCAAGCGCATGACCGACATGGGCAAGCCGGTCTACTACTACGAGAACACCGAAGGCGGACACGGCGCCGCCGCCAACCTGAACCAGCGCGCCTACATGTGGGCGCTGACGTACGCGTACATGTGGAAGATGCTGCGTTAGGAATCGACGCCGGCGACAGAGGCGGCGCGCACGGGCGCGCCGCCTCCCCCCGGGATCAACCGCTGCCCGATCCGACCTCCTGGCCGCCCGATTGACACGCCTCATATCCAGGATATAATGGCTCCTGTTATTTGCGTCCCCATCCGTCCGCCCGAATCGAGGTCGCCATGCCTGTTGCCATGCCCGGCGCGCGCGCACGTCGCGCCGTCGCCCCGCTGATCGCCGTCCATGTGTTCGCGGTCACGCTCTGGCTGGCCGGGCCCGCTCCCGCCTCCGCCTTCGAAGTGTTCCGACACGCCAACATGGCGGGCGAAGTGCTGGCCACGCAGGGCGTGCCGGGTATCGCGCTGACGCTCATCAAGCAGGGCTGCCGGTTGCCCGACCTGGACGGCTGCCGCGAAAGCTGCTACTGCCCGTCGTGGCTGCAGTGGGCTGCGGGCTGCGAACCCGATTCGGCGACCATCGTCAACGTGCTCAGCGCCGACCACTTCGACAACAACCAGCTCGACCAGTCGATCATCACGGTCAACGCCCGTGTGGAGGCGGCGCGGCAGATCCTCCTGGGCCTGGCCCAGGCCAATCCGCGTCCGGCCGGCTGGCAGCGCGATTTCGCGCTGGCCCTGATCGTCTTCGGCAAGGCCCTCCACGCGGTGCAGGATTTCTACGCGCACTCCAACTGGGTCGAGTGCCAGAAGGACCTGGTGCGCATCGGCGGCAGCATCTCCGACCTGCCGATGTGGAACGGCGAGGACTGGGGCTGCAGCACCGTCATCGGCGGGGTCACGGTGTCGGGCCTGCAGACCGGCTACGTGGACATCCCGACGCCCGCGGGTTCGGTGACGCACGACGCCCTCAACAAGGACAGCCCCTCCAGCGCCCAGGGCGCCATCCAGATCCGGCGCATCTTCCCTTCGACGGTGATCGCCACCTACTACGAGACCGTTTCCGGGCAGCTCGGCGGCACCTTCGCCGCCTACACCAACGACGGCGTGGCCCCCCGCCACACCATCCGGGCCTGGGAGGCCGTGCTCTACGGCATCGCGGTTTACAACAACGGGGGCGTCAAGAACGGGGGCGCGTTCGAGCCGATCACCGCCGTCGCGGCGGCCGAGGCGCTGGCCATCCAGGATCTGCTGACCGCGGCGGCCGCGGACTCCACCGTGCAGGCCACGGCGCAGGCCATCGAGGAACTGCTGGCCGACTGGGATGTCAACGACCCCAGCGCCTATCCGTACGACGACTTCGACGCCGACGGACTGCCCCTCGCGGCGGTGGCCGCGGTGCCGGCGTTCGAGCCCGCGCGCCTGGAGCAGAACTTCCCGAACCCCTTCAACCCCGTGACCACCATCCGCTTCCACCTGGCGCGCGCCGACCGCGTGACGCTGGCGATCTACGACCTGGGCGGGCGCGTCATCCGCACGCTCGTGGATGCGGATCTGGAGCAGGGCGACTACAGCGAAGCCTGGGACGGGCGCGACAGCGCCGGCCAGCGGGTGGCCGCCGGCGGCTACCTGTACGTGCTGAGCACCGGCGACTGGAATCGCAGCCAGAGGATGGTCCTGGTGAAGTAGGCTATTCGGCGATCGCCGTGTTCAAAGCGACACCCATCATGGCGTCGAAACTGGTGCGCCGGTCGTCCGACGAAAGATGTTCATGGCGACGGATGTGGTCGGACACCGTGACGATCGTGAGCGCGCGCGCGCCTTCCTCGGCGGCGACGCCGTACAGGCCCGCGGCCTCCATCTCGACGCCGAGGATCCCGTACTTCTCCATGACGTCGAACATCTCCGCCTCGGGCGAATAGAAGAGATCCGACGAGAACACGTTGCCCACACGCACCGGCACGCCGGCGGCGCGGGCGCAGGCCACGGCGCGTTCGACCAGGCCGAAGTCGGCGAGAGCGGCGAAATCGTGGTCGCGGAAGCGCACCCGGTTGACCTTCGAATCGGTCGAGGCGCCCAGCGCGATGATCACGTCGCCCAGCTTCACGTCCGGCGCCAGGGCGCCGCAACTGCCGACGCGGATCAGCGTTTTGGCGCCGTACTCGCGGATCAGTTCGGTGGCATAGATCGAGCACGACGGGATGCCCATGCCGTGCGCCATCACCGAGACGGGCTTGCCCTGCCAGGTGCCGGTGTAGCCCCAGACGTTGCGTACGTCGGTGACGCGGCGGGCGTCCTGGAGAAAGGTCGTGGCGATGTGCTCGGCGCGCTGCGGGTCGCCGGGCATGAGAACGGCCTCGGCGAAATCGCCCGGCCTGGCGTTGATGTGCGGTGTCGGCATGAGGTAATGATAGCCGGTTCCGGTCCGGACTGCCAATTTTGGCCCGACCCCCTCCCGCCCCGTGGAAGGCACGCCGGTGTCGATGGTCGACGAACAGGTCAGCGATCGCTCCCGGGGCGGAGCGCGTTCGCGGCCCGGTTCATCCGTTCCTCGAGTTCACCCAGGCGCTGCTCGACGCGCGCGAGCCCCTCGACAGGCGTCGCCTTCGGCCCGCCCGGCTCCGAAGCCGGCGATCGGCGACGGACGAACCGCGCGTAGCCGAGCGCGAGGGTCACGACCAGCGCGACCGTCATGACGAAGAAGCGGGCGATCGACGTGTCGGTGGCGACGATCCACCCGACCCCGTAGACCATCGTGAAGACGCCGCCCAGCAAGAGGCCGTTGCTGATCACCGGCAACTGATCGGCGCGCACCAGCGACACCGCCATGACGAACGTGGCCAGCGCGATGAGGATGATGCTGGTGCTGCGGCCCCAGGCCTCCCGCTCCACCTGCGCGGCATCGGCCAGTCGGTTGCGGGATTCGTTCAGTTCCTGGATCCGGTCGCGATCCGCGGCCGACAGATCGCTCTCGGGGCCCGCGTTGCGGATCGCCATTTCCTGGCGATCCAGATCGCGGATCCGGTCGTCCAACTCTGTACCCGGCGCATGAAAGGTGTAGACACCCACGCCGATGAAAGCGGTCAACATCAGCCCGAGGAAAAAGGAAAAGATCGTCTGCAGACCGGTGCTTCGTGATGCGTCAGCCATCGGATCCGTCTCCTCCGCGTTTGGGGCCGTTTGACATTAGTTGCTTCTTTGAAAAAGCCGCAGTGGATTCTCGGAGTTTTCGGGTGCGCGTGGTGGCGGGCCCGCGCTCCTCCGGGCCAGAAGATCGGTTTCTAATACAAAAAAAAGCACCTGACGCCATAAACAGCCGAGGCGACGCGACAAAGAGGGCGGCAAGCGGCGCCGAATTCGCGTCCACAGCCGAAACAATCATTGCTCGGACACCGAACAAAGTGGATAATGAAACGACAAGCGGTCGCCACTTTCCGCCCCGGAGACGGTTGGGGGCAACGATGGCTTGATCATTGGGCCGCCGGCAACTCCGTTCGCCCACGGAAACGCCGAAGGGCCGCGCGCGCTGGAACATTGCAATGGGGAGGAAAAGAACATGTCCATGAGAAAGCTGCTGACTGGAATCGCCTGCGTCGGCCTGATGCTCTCGCTGACCGCGACCGCCGGCATGGCGACGAACCTGCTGGTCAATCCCGACTTCGAATCCGGGGACCTGACCGGCTGGCAGGTGTTCGGGCTGGGCGTCAACTCGTCCGTGCCCGTGCAGTCGCCCGACAACGGCCCTTCGGCCCCCGGCACGTACAACGCGTTCATGGATAACCACGCCGAGGCCCTGGGCCTGACGCTGAAGCAGTCGACCTTGCCCGGCACGGCCGCTCCCGGCCTGGTCTCCTGGTCGTTCGACCTGAAGCTGGGCGAGGCCGCGCTGGGCGGCGTGTTCTTCGTGCAGATCTTCGCCGAAAAGACGGGCGCCGGCATCGTCGGCTCCTCCGGCCTGCTGGGCAACTACGCGCCGGCCGGCTGGACCACGTTCAGCGGTTCGTTCATGGCTCCGCTGGGCACGGACTTCCTGACGATCCAGTTCATGGCCAACACGGGCGCGAATGTCGGCAGCGTCTCGACGATGCACGTCGACAACGTGGTCGTCGAGCAGCAGGATATCGTCGCCGACGAGACGACGAGCTTCGGCGCCGTCAAGAGCCTGTTCCGCTAGACCGCAATGATCGAAAACAGGGCCGCCTCCTTCCGGGGAGGCGGCCCTGCCTTGTTTCCGGCCACGGCGCCATCAGCCGGGCCGACGATCATCCCGCCGCGGACTAGAACCCCATGCCGACCAGGGCGGTGAACCCGGAGTTCTTGACGTCGTCCGGGTTCTCCGAGTCGTCGAAGCTCGACAGACCCATGGTGTAGCGGCCTTCAATGCTGAACTTCGTGAACGAGGCGCCCACACCCAAGGTGAGGCCGACGTCCATGCTCTTGATGTTTTCGATATCGGTTTCAGCCGAGACGCCATCGCTCTCGACCGCGACCTTGGCGTCGAGGTTGAAGGCGATGCTCGGCCCCGCCACGAAGAACGCGCTCGACTCGGCGCCGGCATTCAGCTTGAAGAGCAGAGGAATGTCCAGATAGGTGAACTTGAATTCCAGCGAATCCCCGCCCTCTTCTTACTTCGCGCCCTTCATCGCATAATAGACTTCGGGCTGGAACGAGAGCATCGGGGTCAGCGGGTAGTTGGCGTAACCGCCGAAGGCGAACCCCATCCGATAGCTGGGATCAAGGTCAAACACCTCGGCGTCGGAGCCGGTGAAGGTCGAGTACGTGAGACCTGCCTTCAGCCCCATGGTGCCGGCAGCCTGCGCCGACGAACTGCCGAAGAGGAAGACGACCAGCACCGACAGCGCGATCAACAGCATCGATTTCTTCATGTCAGCCTCCCGAATGACGGACCAGGTTACGCGCGCAACACACCGGGGTCGGGGCCGCGAACCTGAGGGGCATCGTGGCCCAGACGCACGGGATACGCAATATGAATGCGGCGATGCCCGGGTCCGTCATCGGGAGCGGACCCGTCCCGTTTGAGGGCCATCCCGGGGCGATCGCTCGACCCGGCGCCCGAGCGGCGCCCCGCCGCGGGATGCCGATCCCTGCGGCTTGGGTTACCATCACCGGGATTTGCGCCGGCCCGACGGACGGATCCGAAGCCCGGGCCGGGGATCGACAGGAAAACCGGCAGAAGCAGGACGGAAACGATGAACTGGATCGACGTACTGGGCTACGCGGCCTCCGTGCTGGTGGCCATCTCGCTGACGATGAGCTCGCTGGCCCGGCTGCGCGCACTCAATCTGGTGGGCGCGGTGCTGTTCGCGGGCTATGGCTGGCTGGTCGACGCCTACCCCGTGCTGGTGGTCAACGGCTTCATTGCCGTGGTGAACGTCGTCTACCTGGCGAAGATGCAACCGGGCCGCAGCGAGGCCTTCGAACTGCTGGCCATCCGCCGTCTGGACAACGGCTATGTGCGGCGTTTCCTGGACTTCCACCGCGCGGACATCGAACGTTTCTTCCCCGAGTTCAGGGTCGGGGACATCACGAATCCCCGCATCGTCCTCATCCTGCGCGACATGCTGCCGGTCGGACTGGTCATCTGCGAACCCGACGCCGAAGACACCCTGATGGTGCGTCTGGATTATGTGATTCCGGCGTACCGCGACTTCCGCTGCGCCCAGTACTTCTATCGCTCCTGGTCCGCGGTGGTGGATTGCCCGCGAACGAGGCGATTCGTGGCCCGCGGAGGCGTCGAGCGTCATCGGTCCTATCTGACGCGAGTGGGTTTCGCGCCGGATCCGAAGCTGGGGACGGACATGTACGCCCGGGCGGCCTGAAGGAACCGCCCCCGGGGGACCTGAACGGACGGAGGCTGTTTGGCGGCTTAACCCTTTTGCCGCTCAAGGTTGTCTGAATACGCCCGATCAAACCGGACAACCGGAGCAGCTATCGCGCAGCCATCGGCACGAGCGCCGCTTCCCGCCGTTCCTGTCTCGCACAAAGGGATCATCCGCGATGAGTCTTCGCTTGAAGCTGCTGCTCGGCGTCGGGGTTTCCGCGCTGGCGTTTGCCGTCTTCGCCTTCCTGTCGTGGACCACCGTCGGGGCCACCAAGGTCAACGGTCCGGCCTACGCGCGCATCATCGAGGGCAAGGACCTGGTCGCCGACGTTCTGCCGCCTCCCGAGTACATCGTCGAGGCCTATCTGATGGCCTACCAGATCGCGGACGCGGATTCGCCGGCGGAGGTCGTGGAATTTTCCGACCGGATGCGCACGCTGCGCAAGGAACACGCGGACCGGCACCGGTACTGGGCCGATTCCGGCATCACCGGTCGGCTGCGGACACTGCTGCTGGAGGACTCGTACGGACCGGCGGAACAGTTCTTCACGATCGTCGACCGCGACCTGACGCCCGCCGCCACGCGCAGGGACCGGGAGCTCGCGCGCGCCGTGCTGCACGGGCAGCTCGAGCCGCTGTTCAAGCAGCACCGCACCGCGATCGACGAAGTCGTGACGCTGGCGAACGGACAACTGGCCACGGACGAACGGAACGTGGCGGCCCTCCTGCGCTCCCGCGCCACCTGGCTGGCCGTGGTGGCCGCCTTCGCAGCGGCGGCCCTGACCTTCCTGGCCTTCATGGTCAACGGGATCGCCGTCACCATCACCCGTCGCCTGGGCGGCGCCGTGACCTTCGCCTCGGCCATGGCGCGCGGCGACCTGACCGGCACCCTGCCCGAGGGCCCCGAGGACGAGGTCGGGCGCCTGATCCGCGCGTTGAACGCGATGGGGCGCTCGTTCCGCGACGTCATCGGCGAGATCACCGGCGGCATCCAGACCGTGGCCTCGGCCTCGACCGAACTGTCGGCGGTCGCCGGCAGCATGTCGGCCGGCGTGAGCGAGATGAACGCGCTGGCGGGAAACATGACCGAGACCGCCGGGAACTTCAGCGCCGGCGCCCAGGACGTGGCCGCGAACATGCAGCAGGCAACCGCCAACCTGCACACCGTTGCCGCCGCGACCGGCGAACTGAGCGAGACCGTCGGGAGCATCGCCAACAGCTCGGAGCGGGCGCGGGCCGTCAGCGAGGACGCTTCGCGGCAGGCGCTCGAGATCAGCCGGACGATGGGCGATCTGGAACGGGCCGCCAAGGAGATCGGCAACGTGACCGAGACCATCTCCAGCATCTCTTCCCAGACCAACCTGCTGGCCCTCAACGCGACCATCGAAGCGGCGCACGCCGGTGACGCCGGCCGCGGCTTCGCCGTGGTCGCCAGCGAGATCAAGGAACTGGCCCGCCAGACGACGGTCGCGGCCGAGGACATCCAGCGGCGCATCGCCGCGGTGCAGCAGTCGACCGGCAGCGCCGCGACCGACATCAACGTGATCACCGGCATCATCGCCCAGATGAGCGATTTCACCGGGACGATCGCGGCCGCGATCGAGGAACAGACGGCCGTCACCCGTGAGGTGGCGGCCAGCATCGCCGCGGCCAACGGTGGCGTGGCCAGCACGAACGCGCACATGACCGAGATCGCCGCCGGTTCGGAGACCATCGCCGACGGCATCGCGCGCGTGAACGCGGGCCTCGGCGAGATCGGCAGCGCCGGCCGCCAGGTCGACGCCAGCGCCGCCGAACTGTCGCGTCTCGGCGAGGTGCTGCGCGTTTCGGTGGGACGCTTTCAGTGCGAGGAACCCGTGGGCGCGGGCAGCCGCTGACGACACCGTATCAATGACGGCCCGAAGAGGGCGGCCGGGGCTGCGGACCGGCCGCCTTCCTTCTTGTTCGGAGCCGTAGCGGCCTGAAAAGCCCGGCGGTATCATTGGCCGACACCCGAGTCCGGACGATCGGACATCTACCGGCGAAAGGCGAGACGGCCATGTCCACCCACACCGTCAGTCTCCATCGCATCCTGCGTACCCCGCCCGAACGGCTCTACCGCGCGTTCCTCGATGCCGACGCGATGATCAAATGGCTTCCGCCGCACGGCTTCACCTGCAAGGTGCACCACCTGGACGCCAGGGTCGGCGGCACCTATCGGATGTCGTTCACGAACTTCAGCACCGGCAACAGCCATTCCTTCGGGGGCGAGTACCTGGAACTCGTACCCAATGAACGCATCCGGAACTCGGACAAGTTCGACGACCCGAACCTGTCGGGGGAAATGGTGACGACGGTCACGATGAAGCAGGTGTCGTGCGGGACCGAACTGCACATCGTGCAGGAGGGAATTCCCGGGATGATCCCGCCCGAGGCCTGCTATCAGGGCTGGCAGGAATCACTGTCGTTGCTCGCGCAGCTCGTCGAGGCGGAGGTTCCGGACTGATCCGGAATCGTCCGCGGGTCACCCGTCGACGTTGCAATCCGGCCGGCCCGAAGCCTCGTGCAGCGCCTGCATGCGCAGGTCGGTCGCGGCGATGACGTCCGCGCAGGCCCGCAGTTCGCGGGCCACTTCCTGCCCGCCCCGGTCCGTGAGCTTGTACGCCAGTTCGTGCTCCAGCGAGGCCCAGAAGTCCATCGCGATGGTCCGGATCTGGACTTCCGCCGTAACCCGCTCGGTGCGATCCGACAGGAAGACCGGGACGGACACGATCAGGTGCAGGCTGCGATAGCCGTTCGGCTTGGGGTCGGCGATGTAGTCGGTGCTGCGGATCAGTTCGATGTCGTCCTGGGAAACGAGCAGACCGGCGACCAGATGGATGTCGGCCACATACGGGCAGATGACCCGGATGCCGGCGATATCCGTCAGATTCTCCCGCGCGGATTCCACACTGAGCGGCAGGCCGCGCTTCAGCAGCTTGTCCATGATGCTCTTGGGCGTCTTGACCCGCGTCGTGATCAGGTGGATCGGGTTGCGGTCCTTCGTGTACTTGAACTCGTCATTGAGATTCTCCAGCTTCGTGGCGATCTCGCGGACCGCCGAACGATAGAGGTTCTCCGTCGCCGCGAAGGACCGGATGGTCGACACCACGAACTCCGGCAGGACGCTGGCCGACACGCCGTCGAAGACATAGCTGACCTGCGAGCGATCGATTTCCGCCACAACGTCCTCCTGATCGGAAATCCATGGTCACGTGCAGGCGCCGGGAGCCCGGCATCCTGCTATGGACCATGGCGCCGCCAAATAGTTCCCGACGCCGGTCAGACGTAGCGGAACAGCGGCGGAAAGACGCCCAGGACGATGACCGCCCACACGGCATAGACCGGCAGGTAGTCCGTCTGCCAGCGTTCGATGCGCGCGAACGAACCCCGCCCGCGCAGAAGCCTCACGTAGAGCACGGTGGACCAGGCCAGGTTGACCAGCAGGATCACGTTCTCGCCCAGCGCCGCCACGCGGTTGGGTGTGAAGCCGAATTCGTTGATGCGCGCGGCGACCGGACACCTGCGCCCAGCGGCCGCCGGCGTAGGCGACGCCCACGACCAGCCAGAGCGCGATCGGCAGGTGCAGCGCCGTCAGCACCTCGGTGGAGCCGAGTTTGACGAAGGGATGGATGTTGGCGATCACGACCGCCGCGGCGAATGCCGCGACCAGCCAGCGCACCGTGCGGGTGTCGAGGCCCCGCTTCCAGGCGAAGTAGCCGGTCAACAGGGGCAGCACGAAGAAGCTGAGGTTGCGGCCGTAGAATCCCTCGTCCTGTCCCCACCTCATGCCGAACAGCGTCGGCGCCTTGATGAGCAGGCCCGCCGCCACCGCGAGGCAGAAGGCGACGATGGCATCCTTGCGGGTCCGTCCGTGGGCTTCCCCGCCAGCGGAAGGGGCGACGACGAGCTGCTTCCAGAGGCGGTCCGAGTGCTCGCGTGCGAACTCCCGCGAAAGCGCGTCCAGATTGCCCATGCGCTTGACCGCCACCAGGAATGCCTCGTCGACGCCCAGTCCCGCGTCGACCAGCCCCGCGATCTGCTCTCGCAGGTGGTCTTCCAGTTCGGCCACATCGACGGAGTGGATCGCCTGCCGGCGGCGCAGATAGTTGCGCCACTGGTCGATCTGATCCTCGAGCGCGGCCTCCTGGCCCGGAGTCGTCATGGCTCAGGCTCCCTGGGGAAACGGCGCGGCGGGCGCCGGGTGGCTGACCGGGACGGAAGTGGAGAGCGCCGACCAGATGCCCCGCAGCGTCGCGTCGACCGCCTGCCACTGCCGGCGTTCCTCCGCGAGTTGGGCCCGGCCTCCGGATGTGATCCGGTAGTACTTGCGGCGGCGGCCGCTTTCGGCGACCTCCCACCTCGCCTCGACGTGGCCGAGCCGCTCGAGCCGGTGCAGGACGGGGTACAGCATGCCGTCCGTCCACTCCAGGCGCCCGTCGGACAACTCCTTGACCCGCTTGATGATGGCGTAGCCGTAGCTGTCGCCTTCGACCAGGATCGCCAGGACGAGCGAGGTCGAGGAGGCGGCCATCAGGTCCTTGCTGATCTCCATGAATTCACGTCCCGCGCGGCGCTGGTGGTGCTGAATCCGGCGTACCTTGCAGCACTATACATTGATCTGTGATGTATGCCAAGAGGGGGGGCTTCGGTCGCATCGCGGGGACGAGCGGCGCCGGCAGCGCTGAGCCGCCGACGGTGCCGAGGTGGGCCGGAATCGATTCCGGCCCACCTCGCCGGGGTCACTGAACGGTTCTCTTCTGCATCACGACCATCACGACGATCAGCAGGGCAAAGCCGGCCAAGAGCAGCCCGGCCCCGTACCGTTGACGCCAGGACTGCTGCTCATTCGGGCCGCCGTTCTTGTTGACCTTATTGTGATTTTCCGGATTCGACATTGCGGACTCCTCCCGGAGGTCGGCCCGTGGCCGACCAGGGTTGCTTCAAAACGACCGTGGCATTTGGTGATCGACTAGAAGCGGGGAGCCGTGGGCGGCGCTCGCGGTTTTCGCGGCTGCAGGCGGATGGATTCGGCGTCGGCCAGTTTCGCGATGCTGGTCCGCGACGAAGCGGGATCGCCATCGCACGCCGGGATGGGCGCGCCGGCGAGGATGAACTTCGCCGACTTCCCGTCTCCCTGAAGCGCCGACTGCCGCGGCGATTCGGCCAGCCGTTTGACCGCGATCGGACTCTCGGCCGTGGCCGGCGGGCACTCGAAAGGACTGCCGGTGAATTGAAGGAGCCCACCGGGCTCGACATGCAAAACGGCAGGCGCGAATGCGGCCTGAAGGCTTCCGAGCAGCAGGAGGGAGAGCAGGAAGGATGTTCGCATCCGCGACAGCTTAGCACTGCGATATCCTCCTGCGCAACCCGGGCCGCGTTCGCCGGGGACGGACGGCGCTCTGCAAGGACTTGCGCCGGCGCAAATTCGCCACGGGCGACGCGATCACCCCGCTGGCGGCACACGCTCTCCTCTGGCTCAAAAGCCGCCGAACCGATAATCTGCACGTCCACCAGCCTGGCCATGGCCGGCATGGCCGGAACCCGGGATCGCGGCCGCCGCCAGGCCGCGAAGGAGACCGTCTTGACGCCACATGCCTGGATCCGCGAATTCCCCGCGGCGATCACCGTCTGCGACGCCGCGGGCATCATCCTCGAAATGAACGCGCGCGCGGTGGAGACTTTCGCGAGCGATGGCGGCGCCGACCTGATCGGACGCAACGTGCTCGATTGCCACCCGGAGCCGTCACGATCACAACTGGCGGCCATGCTGGCCGAGCGCACGTCGAACGCCTACACGATCGAGAAGAACGGCGTGCGCAAACTCATCTACCAGTCACCCTGGTTCGAGAACGGCGAGTACCGCGGATTCGTCGAGATGTCGCTCGTGATCCCGGAGTCGATGCCGCACCGCGTCCGGGGCTGAGGCACGGGCGCCGGCGGGCCGTGCCGAACCACGATGACCGGGAGCGCGAACGCGACACCCCATGGTGTCCTGATCACCTCACCGGGCAGCGGGTTGACAAGACACATTCACTCCTTTTTTGAACACTGACCGCTTCATCGGTGATATCATGGGAGTGGGCATCGCCCCATGTCCACGGCGCGGATCCCCCTCTCATCCATCGAAGGTGGCCCATGAACTCCCGGCGCGGTTTGCTGTCGTGCTTCCTCGCGGTGTTGGCCCTCGGCATTCCCCTGCAGACCCGGGCCCAGGTCGAGATGTGCACCTACCGACTGACCCAGTCGACCGAAGCGTTCGACCTCTGGACGTGCCCGCCGGGCGTCAAGGTGTTCAAGAATGACGCGGTCCCTGTCGCCGAACAGTCTCTGGTCCAGGTTCATGCCGCCCGCAACGAGTTCGAGCCGTTCCTGGTCGTCGTCAAACCGTCCGCTTCAGGCAACGTCACCGTGTCGGTCGGGGACTTCGGCGCGGGCATTTCGCAGCTGATCTACCAGGTGCAGTACGTCACCGTCACCCAGGCCACCGACATGCGCGGCGGCGTCGGCGAGTACCCCGACCCGCTGTGGCCGCTCGAGAACGGCGACACGGTGGCGCTGACGGCGGGAGAGAATACCGCGTTCTGGGTCACGGTGGAGGTTCCGGCCGGCACGCCGGCCGGCGATTACAGCACGGACGTGACGGTGGCCGGGATCACCGTCCCCATCGCCCTGCACGTGTTCGATTTCCAGTTGCCCGGCGAGCTGAGCGTGGCTTCCAGCGTGGGCTTCTCCCAGCAGGAGGTCCTTGCGAAATACGGCGCCGGCTACAGCGACTGGTCCTTCATGGATCGCTGGCGGCAGTTCCTCATCGACCACCGGCTCACGCCCCAGGTCGCGCTGTGGCCCAGCGGCCTGACGTACGGCGGCGGCACGCCGCTCATCAGCTACAACTGCGCCACGCAGACACTTTCGGATCCCGACGGCATCTGGGGCTTCGAGCTCCCGGCCGCGCGTTGGCTGGACGGCACGGGCCTCATGGGCGGCAACTTCGCCGAGCCGTTCAACGACGGCGTCGGGTTCCCCTCGTTCCAGGCCGTGGGCCTCGGGAGCGTTGCCCCGTCGCAGGACCCGCGGCCGTCCTCGCTGTGCGGCGAGAACCGGAGCGCCGCCGACTGGTACGCCGCGAACGATCCCGGCTCGGCCTACAACCAGACGTGGTCCGCCTATATCGGCGCGCTGCGGAACTACCTGGCCGATCTCGGTTACCTCGACCGGTCGTACGGCTTCATCGCCAACGAACCCTTCGACCAGGCCGACTACGACGCGATCGCCTGGTATTCGCGGCAGCTCAAGGCCGCCGCGCCGGATCTCCGCCTGATGGTGTCCGAGGAACCGAAGCCGGAGATCTACAACCACGCCGACTACGTGCAGGACGGACAGATCGACATCTGGCTGACCTGGCTGGGGAACTTCGATCCGGCGGTCGCCGCCGATCGCGAGGCTACCCACGGGGAGTCCTCCTGGCTGTACTACCTGCCGGATTCCGTGGCCCCGTATTCCAATCCGTTCACCCTGGACCATCCGGGCATCGACAGCCGGCTGATGGGTTGGTTCTTCTGGAAATACCGGCTGCGGGGACTGGTGCACGACTCCCTGCTGGAATGGTCGAACAATCCCTGGACGACGCCCGCACCGACGGCCAACAACGGATTCACGAACCTGCTGTACCCGCCCGCGACGACCAACGCCGCCATCCCCTACGGATCGAACAACCAGCGACCGGTGCCGTCGATCCGTCTGGAACTGATCCGTGACGGCCTCGAGGACTACGAGTACCTGCGCGTGATGAATGGCGCAGCCAACCCGGCCGCGGGCGTGGCCAATGTCGCCGACCCCCAGGTCGACAAGGTCATCGGCGGGCTGGCGAGCTACGTGCAGGACGCGGAGTTCATCTGCAACCTGCGGCGGCTGATCGGCCAGTTCACGGCGGGCGAGATCGCGACACTGCCGGACATCTATCCGGCGCCGACGCACCAGAGAGCCCAGGGCGCGCCCGGCGACTACTACCTCAACTTCCAGGATCCCGTGGGCGAACCGACCGCCGATCCGCTGATCGTTGACGGCAAGACGTACCTCAAGATCGGCGACGGCGCCTACAGCGACAACGACGGCTATGGCTGGTACAGCCCGCCCAGCGTGTTCTGGCAGTACGGCTGGGTTGCCGCGGGACCGAATGAACTGCAGAGCAGCATCCTGTACTCGGAATACGGCCGGCCCGCCGTCTTCGAGTTCGACCTGCCCGCCGGCACCTACGACGTGACCGTGTCGGTGGGCTGGCCGGGCCTGAGCTACGAACACGGAAAGATCGTCGTCGAAGGCGTGCCGCTGGTCGACGACGAAACCGTGACCGACAACCTCACCCGCACAGCGACGATCGCGATCCCCGATTCCAAGCTGACGATGGAGATGGGCGTCCCCGGTTACTACACGATGTTGAATTCCCTGGAGATCGTGGCCCATGCGGACCTGTCCGCCGTGCGGGACGGCTTGCCGTCGCCCGGCGCAGGCCACCGTCTGCACGACGCCGTCCCCAACCCCTTCAATCCCGCGACGCGGATCGCCTTCACGCTGGCCGGCGGATCACGGTCGACGCTGCGGGTGTACGATCTGGCCGGACACCTGGTGAAGACCCTCCTGGTCGATGCGCCGCTCGCGGCCGGCCGCCACGAGATCACCTGGGACGGGACGGACGACAGTGGCCGTTCGGTCGCGGCCGGCGTGTACCTCTACCGGTTGAATGCCGGCGCATTCAGCGGGACGAAGGCCGTGTCGCTGGTGAAGTGAGGTGGACGGAAAGGTCGGGGCCGGGCAAATCACGCCATTTCCATCCTCGTTATGCCAACTGGCCGGCGCCGACTTTGGGATCGTGGAGGTCGCCCCGACCTTACCGTTCCCCGCAGGTGATGGCGCCGGCCGGCCGGTCCCCGGCGCTCATCCCGCGGCCGGCGGCATAGCCCAGTCCGCCGCCGATGACGCCCCCGGCGGCCGCGCCCTCGAGTCCAGCCATGAATTCGTCGCCGTTCTTGGTCATCTTCCAGCCGATCGCGACGCCGACCACCGAACCCAGGAAGGCACCGGCGACTCCCAGACCGTTCCCGCTGCGCTGGCTGTATTCGTACCGCTGGACCTCGTCCGCCTCGGTCCGGCTTCGCGAGGCGCCGAGCTCGTCCCAATGCTCCATGGTCACCAGCCGCTTCTCAAGGTCGAACGACACGAGCTTTCCGTCGATCCGGCGGCCGTCGAAGAGCTGGATCGTCAACGGCTCGCCCGGATTGACCACAAGGCTGGCGTGGACAAGACAGTCCTCCGGCGCCGTGTCGACGGTCGCGAATTCGTCGGCGATGCCCGGAGACGGGGAGACCAACAGCGCCAGGGCGCAGAACAACGCGGCGGACCGATCCGGCACTTGTCGCTGATTGCGCTTCATGATGGACCTCCCACTTGGCTGCCGTTTCCACGGCAGGACACACATCTCAGTGCACCAGCACCTGCGGAACGCCCGGCGCCGTCCGCGAGGCGGCGCATCCCCTCTTGCGCATGCCCTCCACCATCGAGGCCAGGTCGCCCGTCAATGCATTGCCGACCGACCCCTGGCAGAACGGACACGCATGAATCTCGGCGCGCGAGTCGGCGTAGACCATGCGGTTGCCGGCCCCGAAGCAGCCCAACGCGCGCCGGTCGTAATCGGGGCAACTGAGCCTCGGCAGGTGCGCACAGGCCGGGTCGGTATTGACCTGGTCGTGAACGGCCCAGAGCAGTTCCGATTGCTGCGGGTCCAGTTGCACCGGCCGGCCCGCATAGCGCCCGACGGCACGCGGTTCCAGGATGCGCACGTAGACGCCACCCCACGAGCGCACCAGCTCCAGGTAGCGCCACATGTTCTCCCGGTTGACGAAATCCCGGACCGCGCACAGGGAAAAGCCCACGAGCAGTCCGGCCTGACCGGCGTTGCGAGCGGCGTCCCTGGCCCAGGCGAAGGCGCCTTCCCGACCGCGAAAGCGGTCGTGTTTCCCTTCGTCCCAGTGGTCCAGCGAGATCTGGACCGATCGCAGCCCGGCGCGGCGCAACTGCCGGGCCTTCTCGAGGGTCAGGCCGACCCCCGAGGTCATCATGGTGAACTCGATTCCAGGGCCGGCGCCCGCCATGAGGCGGCAGACATCATGGCATCGCAGGAGAGGTTCGCCGCCGCTGAAGAAGACCTGCACCACGCCGAGGTCGCGGAACTTCGCCAGCACCCCCTCGAGCTCCTCGAAAGTCAGATGTTCCCGCTCGCCAAGGTTGTCCCCTTCCAGGCAGTGCTCACAGTCGAGGGGGCAGCGGCTGCTGACGGCCCAGATCACGCTGCCCAGGCGGACGTCGGCGGGCCGGAAACTCTGCAGGCGGTCGAGAATCGTTTCGACGAAGCGGACGAACGCACGCGATGGCCACTGCGGAACGATGGGTGTCCAGAAAACGCGCGGTCCACAGCGATAGTACTTCTGGCCGTGCTCACCGCCGCGCAAGGTACCATTCAGCCTTCTGATGTGCTGCAGCGCCCGCCAGGCCGACCGCGGTGACCGGTACGCCCGCAAGGCGATGACGACCACGCTGGCATGGACGAGCCAGGTGAAGAGCCTGGCCCGCGCGCCCGTGATGGGCGCGCGGACCGTTGCGAATGGTGCTTGCCCTGCCACGTCAGCGATCCTGGTCGCCGCTGAGCTCGCGGTACAGATCGCGCGAGAACCCGGCCATGCGACCAGGTTGCCGGAACGAGGCTACGAATGCCAATTCCGGCTGGCCGACCGGATCGCGCAGGATGTCGTAATACCCCTTGCTGTGGAGGATCACCGAGCGCGCCTGCCCCACGGCCAGCGGCGGGAGGTGATAGTTCAGCGAAGCAGCATCGCCCACATTCGGCTGGTGCAGGTAACGGTCGTCGTCCGCCAGGAGATCGGCTGTCACATCGAGGCCCTCACCGGTCACGGCGCGCGCCAATCCGACCGTCATCGCCGCGGGCGGGGCCGCTGCGGTGAAGTCGGCCATGACGCTGTCGATCTCCCAGAATCGATACCCACACTCGAGTTTCACGGTGACCTGGTCACCTTCCACGCCGTCCAGGTCGACCGCGAGTACGGCATCGCGCTCGGCGATGGGCCCGGGCAGGTCGAACTGGTCCACACGACGCCAGCCTTCGGGCGTCTGCAGCGAGACCGCCAGGGGCAGACCCTGGTCCCGGCACCACTGCTGCATCGACGCGGCCGAGCCGGTCTTCTGCGCCTCCTGCCAGGGCTTGAACTGGTCGCCCATGCGCTCGAAGAGGACACTCATCACATGGTCCAGCCAGTCGCTGTTGCGCGCATTGACGACCAGCTTCATCTGCGCGGCGTCGACGGGGCGGTCGAAGGTGAGAATCACGCCGTCCATGCCGGTGGTCGCGGCGGCGGGCGACTGCAGATCCGGCGCCCGGCCACCGTCGACGAACGGGATGCCGTCATCGGTCGCGATGAGATCGAGGACATCGTCTCCGGCCAAGGACCGCGCCGTCGACGGGGCCATGGCATTGGCCAGCCGATGAGGCGTCCCGTGCCGATCCACCAGAACCCGTTCGCCGGATGCGTGGTCGAAGACCTGCAGCTCGGCCAGGTTGGTGTGCTGGATCTCGAGCACCTCGTTGGTGATTCGCAGGTTGCAGTCGCCGTCGCCGTTGACGGGCAGTGCCAGGTAGTCGTCGCGCTCCAGCGGCGGATGGATGGCGCCACTGTAGATTTCGCCGACCAGGACTTCATCCTCGCCGTTCTGGACGTAGATGAACGGACAGGAATCCTTGGTGGCCATGATGATCACGAAGGTGATGCCGGCGGTCAGCACGAGGGCGCCGAAGGTCTTGACGATGGCGAGCCCCGTGTTGCTTTCGAGCACCTGGACCATGCTGATGTTCCCGAAGGGGATGGCCACGCTCGTGCCCACGGCCGCGGCGTCGGCGGGGACGAGCGGAAACGAGCGATCCACGTAGACCTGCAGGATGCCGCTTCTGGCCTTGGGCGCCTTCGCTCTCCCCTCGTCGCCGGTCCAGACGTCGGTGGTTTGGCGTGCCTTCGCGCGGGACGCAGCCGATGCACCCGTTTCACTCCCGGGCTTCCTGAGAACTCCCGACAGGACCTCGTCCTTCACAACCGTCTCGCAGAGATCGAACGACAACTCGCCCCAGAACAGCCTCACGGCGGTTCCCGCCGGATCGAGGGTGGTGTCGACCGGTCGATGCACCATGCGCCGGGCCGAACACGCGTTCAGGAGGGACATCATCATGGCTACAAGCAGGAACGCGGAACCCCGACGGAGCAGCGGCATGAGCATCGGCCCGTGATTCATGGAGACCTCCCCGGATTCGGCGACGGCCATGTGCGGGAGCGGCGATTTTACCATCGGGCGGCGTATACTCAGAGAATGAAATCGGCGCCCTTCTGACAAAGAGGGAATGGAGAGCTTTCGAGTCGTCGTTCGCCACCTGACGCCGCCGCGCTCGCCAAGCGGATGATTTTCCTCCTCCGCGCATGCTATGCTCACTCCAAATGAACAGCACCGGAGACCACGGGAACGCCGTACGGCAGGGACAAGGCAGGATCATGCAGACCGAAGCCGAAGGAACCGCATGAGCGTACCGGCTTCCGTCCGTCCGGCCCTGGCCGGCGCCGTGGCGTTGGCGATCATCGTCGTGCTCACCGCATTCGCGCCCGGAAGCTGGCGCCTGTGGGGACTGGACGGCTTGGCTTGCCTGCCGCCGGTCGCGAGATGGTCCTGGCTGGCACTCTCCGTGTTCGTCGCCTTGGCGGCGGCGGGGATGGTGACGCGAAGTGCGACGATGCGCAGCCAGGCGGCGTGGATGCCGGCCGCGGCTTGTTCCGTCCTGGTCTTGGCGATGGTGATCCTCCTGCCGGCGGCTACGCTGCTGCGGGGTGATGGCCAGTTCCTCGTCAACGTCTTCACCGACCCGCAGCACCGGCTCGAACTGCCTCCGCATGCCGTTCTGTCCGACCGGCTGCTGGCGGCGATCACACGCGCCATTTCAGGCGCGGAACCTGCCGCCGCCTTCCGGCTTGTCGCGCTGGCGGCGGCGGTGATCACGACCGGGGCATGGCTCCGGTTCGCGCGCCGCTTTCCGACCGCGGGCGGCCGACTGCTGGTGATGGGCTGCGGTCTGTTCAGCGGTGCGCTGCCGATCATGGCCGGCCTCGTGGAATTCTACGCCCTGGCCCAGGCGTTCGTGACCCTGGCGCTGGTGCTGGCCGTCGAGTCGCTGGCCGGCGAACGGATCGGGCGCGTGCGTCTGGGAATCGCCCTCCTGTCGGCGCTGCTGGCCGTGGGATGTCACCTCTCGGCGGCCGTCGCGCTGCTGGGATTCCCGGCGGCGCTGTTGTACGGGCGTGGGCGCCGGTACGTCTGGGGCGCGTCGGGACTGCTGACGTTGGTCGCTCTGGCGGCGTTTGCCGTTGGCGGGCGTTCGCATCTTCTGTGGCCCCTCGGCCCACGCACCGCGGACGGCTATGGGCTATTTGATCCGCGGCACCTGCTGGACCTGGTGAATCTCGGCTTCTGGGCAGCCCCGGTGACGATCGCCGTTGTCTGGCCGCTGGCGTGGCGAGGTGCAAAGCGTTCCCCGGTCGATGCCGATCAGGGTTCGAAGCGGGTCGCCGCCCTGCTCGGCGGGGGAGCGGCGGGCGGCGCGCTGTTCGCCTTCGTGTTCGCGCCCGAACTGGGCATGGCGCGCGACGCCGACCTGCTGTCCATCCTCGCCGCGCCGGTGACCCTGGCCGCGTTGTGGCGCGTCCGTTCCCACGCCGCGCTGGCGCAACCAGGAGCCTCAGCCTGGCTCGCCGCCGCCGCGCTGCTCGCCGGCCTGTCGACCGTCGGCGCCCAGATTGCGGTCCAGGCACGGGAAACGTCCTCCGTAGACCGTTTCGTGCGTCAACTCGAGCGAGATCCCGGCCGCAGCGCGTACGGTTGGGAGGTCCTCTCCATGCATCACCGCGCGCGGGGAAATGCGGCCGGCGAGGAGGCCGCCATCGGCCGCGCCCACGAGGCCGGCGGCAACCCGCGATTCCTGGTGCATCTGGCGCGCTTCGCCTGGGACCGCGGCGACCTTGTCGGGTCGGAACGTCTTGCTCGCCGCGCCATCGCCGAGCGGCCGGACCAGGGTGAAGCCCACGCCCTGCTGGGGTTGCTGCTGTTCGAAGAGGGCCGCGAGGCCGAAGCCCTACCCGTGCTTGAACAGGCCTCCCGCTGCGGCACGCGCAACGCGGACGCGCACGTCGCTCTCGTTTCTCTTATCCTCCGAACGGGCCGCGCGGGTGACGCGCGCGCGGCACTCGCACGGGCGCAGCAGCAAACACCGGCCGCGAGGGCCGCCCTGTTCGTCGCGGCGGGAATGATCGAGCAGACGGCGGGAAACGCCCAGCAGGCCACGCGATACTTCACCGAAGCGCTGCGGCACGGCGCCGCGGCGGGCCCGTGGCGCGAGACGGCCGAGAACGGGCTGAAGGCATCAGCGGCGGCCGGACGCGGCGCCGGCAATCACGGTGCCGACGCCGTCCCAGACCGTCCCTGATTCCCCTTCACGTCCGCCCTTCATCCCCCGAAGAGTTCGCGCGGAGCGACGCGATAGGCGTCATGGAGCACGACGACGGCCGCCGTCGCGCAGACCAGAAAGCCGAGAACGACCGCGAACTGGAGTTTCGAAGTCTTCTGGATCGCGTGCCGGGCGCCGGCATCGCACACCTCGCCCGGGCAGTGCCGGGCCCGCTCGCGGTAGACCAGCGAGTACACCTTGCAGCCGATGCAGATCCCGAAGGCCGTCTCGCAGAAGAGGAAGACCAGGCAGACCAGGCAGATCAGACCCGTGATCGGGCTGTAGGAATTGACGACAACCTGCAGCGCGAACATGACCGAGGCCAGGAAAGCGCCGATGATCCAGGCGAACTTCTTCTGCGCGGCCCCGACGTACTCGGGCATCTGGTTGCGGACGATCAGGCGACCGGTGATCAGGGACGGCGAGAACCGCGGGCTGACCAGGATACGGATCAGGATGTCCGCCAGGAAGATCGTGACGGCGTACTTCAGCAGCAGGAAATCGTGTTTGAGCACCGCGACGAGAATCGCGACGAACATCATGACGAACAGGATCCCGGAGGCGGCCCTGATCTCCCGCTCGTTGAGCACCGGGATATCGTAGCCGTCCACCCGTTCACCGAACCGGGGTCGCTTTCTGGCGTATTCCATGGTTGTTCCGGCCTTTCCGCACACGGCTTTGCCGCCGCTTGTTCGATTCTATTCGAGGTCCAGTTTGACGGTCCCCTTGTGGATGCGGCACTGGCACATCAGACGGCATCCCGGCTCCAGTCCCATGGCAGCCTCCTGCTCCGTCGGGGCCGACAGGTTGCCGAGCCCCGACAGGACCCGCGTCGCGCACTTGCCGCAGATGCCGCTGTGGCAGCCGAAGAGCACGCCGAGGTCGGCGGCCGCCTCCATGGAGCCGCCGGCGATGGCGTTGCGCTGTCTGGAGCGCGTCTTGATCACGGGCATGGCGTGCAACTTTCCCCGGATGGCGTGAAGCGGCGGCATTGAGCAGCCCGTGGTTAACATCAGGACGGCATTGCTGGGAACCAGAAATGTGCTCTCAGCGTGTTTTTATGAGTCGGAAGATCGTTTTCAATTCCCTCAGTATGCGCGGGGGCACCCCCGTATTGATCGGGTGACTTCCGTTCTGATGGCTGCCCCCACCCGATTTTCCAGTGCTGTCGTATCTGCGCCAACGAGTTGCGTCCCGGCCCGGGTGTTGCGGTCAGGCAGATGTGCACCATCGCCGCAACAAACCGCTCAGTCCGGGGAGAATCGACATGGATACGGATCAGAAGGAACGCCGCCACGGCTCGCGCCGAACCGCAACCCGCGTGGGCATCCGGCCGCAACCGCGGCGTCTGGAGCGGGCGTTCATCCTGGCGCTGGTGTCGACCACGCTGACCGTGGCGACCGTCGCCCTGACGGCACGGAGCGCTGCCTCCGAGACCCTGGACTATCTCGAGCAGATGGTCGCAAGCCAGGACTCGGGCGACTGCAAGGCGATCGCCGACTTCGACGGCGACGGCCGGAACGACCTGGCCGTCGGCGGCGACAATCTCGCCTGGTACTGTTCGCCTGCCTGGACGCCCATGGTGATCGCGGCCGCCAACGTCGAGTTCACGACGGACATGGAAGCGGTCGACCTCGATGGTGACGGCGATGTCGACATCGTCGTTCCCGACGGCACGGCCGGCGTCTACTGGTTCGAGAACCAGAATGCCGGCCAGTTGTGGACCCGCCGCCTGATCGGCGCCTCCGGCGGCATGTACACCCATGACGTGGAAGTCGGCGATCTTGATGCCGACGGGGATCTCGACGTGATCGGTCATCCGCTGAACGGCACGATGTACGTCTACCGGAACAACGGCACCACCTGGAGCGCCCGATCACTGGCCACGTCGGGCGGCGAAGGTCTGGACCTTGCCGACCTGGACGGGGACGGGAGACCGGACCTGATCACCAGTGGCCAATGGCACCGCTCGCCGGCAGGCGACATCATGACCGCGGTGTGGCCTGTGTACGTCTACGATTCCGGCCGCCTGGGACAGATGATGAAGGTCGAAGCCGCCGATCTGAACGGCGACGGTCGGCTCGACATCGTGGTGACGCCCGCCGAAACCAGCGGCGAGATCGCGTGGCTGAAAGCGCCCGCCGACCCGCTGACCGGTTTCTGGACGCGGACGGTGCTCCGCACCTCGGCCGACCACTACCACAGCCTCATCCTGACGGACCTGAATGCCGACGGCTGGCTCGACGTCGTGACCGCGCAGATGCACACCGCCGTGACCGGCCCCAATCTCGAAGTCTACCTGAACGGCGGCGCCGCCGCCGCATTCACGCGCCAGGTGCTCGCGTCCACTTCCTCGCACAACATGGTCGTCGGGGACCTGAATGCCGACGGACGGCCGGACCTGGCCGGATGCGACTACATCGACAACCCGCCTGTCCGCGCCTGGCTGAACGAGGCCGCGTTCATCAGTGCGGTCCCGCTGCCGGTGCCAGGGATGGCGCTGTCCGCATCGCCCAACCCCTTCAATGCGCGCGTGAGCGTGACCTTCACCGCGCCCGGCGCCGTACCGGCGTCGCTTCGCATCTACGACCTGCAGGGGCGCCTCGTGCGCGAACTCTGGTCCGGCATCACCACGGACGGTCCGGCCACCCTGGCCTGGAACGGTCTGGATGACGGAGGCGCCGCGGCGGCCTCCGGTGTCTATCACGTCGTCCCGGCATCGCCTGCCGGGCGGACGGCGCAGTCGATCGTGCTCGTGAAGTAGTCGATTGTGCAAGCGGATCCGACGTCAGGCTCACTGCCGTCCGGATGATCCACCACTGGCCACGCCCGGTGAGAGGTGCCGCCTCCCGGCACCCCTCACCCGCGGGACCCGACCTCGAGGTGCGAAATGCTTTGGACCATCTTCTTCGTCCTGCTCGTGCTCTGGCTGCTCGGACTGGTGACGTCCTACACCATGGGCGGGTTCATCCACATCCTGCTCGTGCTCGCGATCGTCGCGGTTCTCATCCGCGTTATCCAGGGTCGCCGCGTGCTCTAGCGGCGGCGGTTCCCGTTAGCGCAACAGCAGGCAGCGACGGCTGTCGCTCCTGTCGCCCTGTCGCAATCTCAGAATGTACGTTCCCGCCGGAAGCTGTTCGGCGTTCCACTCGAGGCCGTGCACACCGGCGTCATAGCTCCCGACCTCGGTGTGCATGACGCGCCGACCGGCGATGTCGTAGACTTCCATCTCCACCGGGCCGGAACGTCCCACACTGAACTCGACCCTGGTGCGCCCGTGGAAGGGGTTGGCATAGGTGTTGACGATGGAGATCCCCTTGCCCGGCGCGAAGAAATCGCCGGGGACCGCACTCACATCCACGGGAATGGCGGCGGCGACGGCATTCGTCAGTTTCATCCAGTTGGTCTGCGTGTCACGCAGTCCGATCCGCGCCTGCTCGACGTGGATGAACGCGCCGGTCGGCGTGCTGTCCGGGGTCCCGCACGGATCCGGGCTGCCGTTGAGCAGGCGGCCCTGGGTATTGGTCGTGCCCCACAGGTCGCTCGCGGCCGGGTTGACGTGAACGACATTGGCGTCCAGCGTCCCATCGATCGCCTCGATGGCCGCGGCGACGGCCGAGGCATAGTCCGGCCCGCTGGGCCAGGACGTGGTGCCGTTGCTGATCACGAGATCGGGTTCACCGACAGACTGGGCGAAACCGTGTGGCTGCACGATGAGCAGCGAGGCGTCGTTGTCGAGCATCGCCTCGGTCGTGACCTGGAAAACCGCATCCACCACATGGGCCATGTCCGAGTAACGGAAGGGTTCCGAACTGCTGCTGCAGGCGGTGGTCGTGCCGTCGCAGGGCGAATACGACGTGCCGTTGCAGCGATGCGTTCCCGAAACGAAATAGGCGCGGGCGGCCGTGGTCCGGTACATGCGGATGCTCTGGTAACCGGTGTTCGTGTCGTAGACCGGATGCGGGCACTGGATCACCAGGTGCTGCCGCAGCGGGTCCGTGTTGAAGATATAGGTGCCCCAGAACCGGGCGGTGGCTGTCGGGGTCCTTTCCAGCACGACGTGTACGGGATTGCCCGCGCTGGCCGTATCGGTCCAGATGACCACCTGGTAGTTCTTGGTCAGGGCGTCGGCATGAGCCAGGTCGTACTCGCCGGCCAGGATGTGGTCGATCATCTCGCGCCACAACTGGCGCGACGTCAGATTCGGCTGCAGGTAGTCGCCGCCGCCCACCGTCGTCGGCATGGATCCGATGATGGCGTCGATGTGGGCCACAAGGTCCCCGCTCTGGTAGACCTGGGCATTGGCCCCGGTGACCGCAAGCAGGAACAGGAAAGTGCCGATCACGACGCCGTGCTTCTTCACAACGAACTCCTTGCAGGGGCGGCAGTGGCCCGCCGTTGTCGGGATTGCCGGGTGCGGTCGTCACGTACCGCCACCCGGCAATCGCCGTACTGTCTGTCACCCGCCCGCTGGACGGCCCCCGGGCCGGCCCTCTACTTGAGCAGGACCATCTTGCGGACCAGCCCGGCGCCGTCCGCATCCAGCCGATAGAAGTAGGTGCCGCTGGCGACGCGGTTGCCGGCGTCGTCCTGGCCCGTCCACACCTCGGTGTGCGTCCCGGCCGTCATCACGCCATCGACCAGGCGGGCAATCCGCCGACCGGAGATGTCGAAGATGTCCAGGACCACATGTCCGGCCTTCGGCAGGCTGAACGCGATCGCGGTCTGCGGGTTGAACGGATTCGGCTGGTTCTGCGCCAGGCGCAGGAGCGGCCGCTGGATCTCGATCGCGCCGGTCTCGAACAGCACCCAGGATGTCGTCCCTTCCTGAACCTCGACACGATAACGATATGTCGCGCCGGGTTCACCGGACGCATCGCTGATCGAGAAGGAGGAAGAACCGGAGCCGACGACGGCCGCCCCGAGGCGCAGTTCCTGCCCGCCGGCGTCCGCCGTACGGTAGACCGCGAAGCTCGCCGCGTCGGCCGGCCAGGCCGTGCTCCACGTCACTTCCACGACCGATCCGCGCAGAACCGCCGCCGAATCGGCCAGGAAGTTGGCCACGACGCCCTCGGCGCCGAGCGTCAGCTGCATGCAGGACAGCAGACCGGTCGCCGTGACCGTGTTCGCCGTGTCGTCCAGGAACGAACCGACCTGTGTCCAGCCGCTGCCGGTATCCGAGAACAGGACCAGCGACGATTCCTGGATGCCGTTCAACTCGGACTCGTCATAGCGGAACACCACCGTGGCATCAAGACCGTTGTTGTTCGCGGCCGTGACGTCGAACGAGCGCAGGATCCCTTCGGACGACGACTTGCCGGGATTCGGCAGCGTGGTGCGGATAACCTCCGTCTGGCCCGGCTCGGCGCCGGCAGCCGTCAATTCCAGACCGATGCCGCCGAACGCCTCGACCGTCGACTGCGCCACCGTACGTGACGCGCGGACCGACCCGATGATCGTCGCGCCCGGCGACTCCACCAGCGTCGCGCCGGAGCCCAGCGTCACGCCATAGGCGCCCGTCGTCAGGTCGCTGCCCGAGATCGTGCACGCACCGCCGACCAGCAGGTCCACATCCAGGGTAACGCCCTGATCTCCCGAAAGCGTGAACGCCCGGAGCACGCCCGCGGCCGCCGGCACTTCGGGGCCCGTGGTCACGGACAACGCCGAACTCGTGTAGCTCAGGTCCACCTGACCCGCGAAGGCGGGCGCGACGACCAGGGAGCCCGTTGCGCGCTGGATCAGCGCGCCGTCAGCCATCGTCAGCACGGCATTGGCGTTGCTGTTGTCCAGTTGACCGCTCGCCAGGTAGAGCACCTTGCCGACCGTCAACGCCTGCGGCGCGGCCGCCGTCAGCTGCATGATGGCGGTGTTGTCCACCCTCAGCGTGTCGTTGACGGCGTAGCTTCCGGCCAGATCCCAGACCTTGGGATTGACCGGATCGAGGCTGACCTGGAGGCTCGCGTAGTTCATGCCGGCGATCGTCTGGATCGAGCCCTCGCGCGAGTACCGGACCGTGCCGTTGTTGACGAAGGCCGCGGGGAATGCCGTGGTCGACGACTTCGTGTCGAACAGGCCGCCGGCATCGAGCGTCACGGAAGCATTCGCCCCCCAGATGTCCGACGTCGTGTAGTTCTCCAGCTCGCCGCCCGGCTTGATGCGCAGGGCTCCGCATTCGAACAGTTTGGGCGACATGCTCGTGCTCGTGACGATCTTGCCGCCGTTCTCGACGTTGACCCCGAAGAGATTGATCCTGATGGTGCTGGCGTTGATGAACGTCGCCTTGCCCTGGATCGTGAACACGCCGATCGGATACTGGGTCAGGGGCGAGGCCAGGCTCCCGCTCCTCATATGGTGGGCGCCGCTGCCGACCAGGACGAATTCGCCGCCGCTGCGGATCGTCACGTTGGGCAGGTTGGACTGGCTGGTGCTGCTGCTGGTGTAGTTGCCGGTTGAAGCGAAGCGTCCTTCGATATCGTCGTCGCCCGCCAACTCGAACACGCCGTTGACGATCTCCAGACTGTTCTGGATACCCAGCCGCATGTTGTTGCCGGCGGTCGTCACCTTGCCGCCGTCCTTGTCGATGATGACGTCACGGAACGAGGTCGAGCCGCCGCTCGTGCTCCAGCCGCGCAGGGTCTGCACGGCCGGGCCGGCGAACTTGATATAGGCGCTGGTCGCCGACCAGCCCGCCGAGAATGCGACATGAGTGGTACTGAACAGCGTGATGTCGCCGTAGACCGTCAGCATGCCGTTCGCGTTCATCTTGATAAGGCCGGTCGTGCCGCCGAACGTGATGTTACGGCAGACGCCGGTCGTGCCGTCCACCGCGATCGTGTGTCCGGCGGCGATCAGGACGTCGTCGTCGCTCGTCGGCGCCACGCCGCCGACCCACGTCGCGCCGGTGGTCCAACTGCCGCTGGCCGCGGACGCGACCAGGGCACTGGCCGCGCCCGGCAGCGTCGCCAGGAGCAGCACCAGCAGGGCAATGGATGTTCTCTTCATCTTCATATCCTCCGGACTCGATGACCTTGGATGCGTTCCCGCCCAGGGGGCGCTGTTGTGTCTACCTTGCCAGGATCATCTTCCTGGACTGCACGTCGCCGTCGGCGGCCAGCCGGCAGAAGTACACGCCGGAAGCCACGGCCCGACCGGCGTCGTCCTGGCCCTGCCACACCAGGTCGTACCGGCCGCTGTTCATCGTTCCGGAAGCCAGCTTCTGCACCAGCTGGCCGCGCACGTCGTAGATCGCCACGTCGACGGGACCGGTCTTCGCCAGGTCGAACGTCACGTGGGTGGTCGGATTGAACGGGTTCGGGTACAGCGAGACGAAGCCCGTGCGCGCCGCGACCACATCGCCGCCGACGCCGCTGACGTAGCCGGCACGCAGCGTCAACCGCGCCACCGAGACCAGCCCGGGAACCGTCAACGTGTTGCCCGACTCGTCCAGCGTACCGGTCACCTTGGTCCAGGTCGTGCCGACCGCCGGGGCCGTGAACGGCTCCAGCGTGGACTCGGCCGTGCCGGCCAGTTCGGACTCGTCGTAGTGGAAGATTAACGTGGCGTCCAGCCCGGCGTTGTTGGCCGCCGCGACGGCGAAGGAGCGCTCGATGCCGCTGGTGCCGTTGACGTCCAGGGCCAACCCGGTGGTCCGCGTCACGGTCGTCACGCCGGGGGCCGCGCCGGCCGCCGTCAGGTCCAGCCCGATGCCGCCGAACGATTCGGCCGCCGACTGCGCCACCGTGCGTGTCGCCTGGACCGTACCGTGCACCGTCGTGCCCGGCGACTCCACCAGCGTCGCGCCGGCGCCCAGCGTCACGCCGTAGGCACCCGTCGACAGGTCGCTGCCGGAGATCGCGCACGCGCCGCCGACCAGCAGGTTCGAGCCCAGCGTCACGCCCTGGTCGCCCGAGAGCGTGAAGGCACGCAGCACGCCGTCAGCGGCCGGCACTTCCGGTCCCGTCGTCACGGCCAGCGCCGTGCTCGTGTAGCGCAGGTCGACCTGGCCCGCGAACGCGGGCGCGGCGGCAATCGTGCCGGTCGCGCGCTGGACCAGCGCGCCGTCCGCCAGCGTCAGGACCGCATTGGCGTTGCTGTTGTTCAACTGGCCGCTCGTCAGGTACATGACCTGGCCGACCGTCAGCGTCTGCGGCGCCGCCGCCGTCAGCTGCAGGGTCGCGGAGTTGTCGACTTTCAGCGTGTCGCTGACGGCGAAGTCGCCGGTCAGGTCGAGGATCTTGACGTTGTCGATGTCGAAGCTGATCTCCAGATTGGTGTAGTTCATGGCCACGACCGACTGGTCCGTCAACCCGTCGCGCGAATAGCGCACGGTGCCGTTGTTGACGAAGCTCACCGGGAACAGCGTCGAAGCGGATTTCGTGTCGATCAGGCCGGCCGCGTCCAGCGTCAGGGACACGCTCGGACCCCAGATGTCGGAGGTGGTGTAGTTTTCCAGCTCGCCGCCCGGCTTGATGTGCACCGCTCCGCAATCGAACTCGCCGCCGCCCATCTCCACGCTGGTGATGATCTTGCCGCCGCTCTCGACATCCACACCCGAGAAATTCATTTTGTAGGTGCTGGCGTCGACGAACGTGGCCTTACCGTAAACGGTGAACTTGCCGATGGGCAGGTGCGTCGCGGTCGCCGTGATGTAGCCGCTGCGGATGTGGTGGGCGCCGTCGCCGTCAACCATCGTGAATTCGCCGCCGCTGCGGACCGTCACGTTCGGCAGCGTCGCACTGGTAAAGACGCCGCTCGAGGCCCAGCGGCCCTCGATGTCGTCCTGGACCGCGAGTTCGAAGACGCCGTTGACGATGTCCAGGCTGTTCTGGATGCCCAGCCGCATGCCCGTGCCGTCGGTGGTGACCATGCCGCCGTCCTTGTCGATGATCACATCGCGGAAGGACGTCGAACCGCCGGTGGTGCTCCAGCCCCGCAGGGTCTGCACTTCGGGACCGGCGAACTTGATGAAGGCGCTGGTCGCCGACCAGCCGGCCGAGAACGCGATCTGGGTCGTGCTGAACAGCGTGATGTCGCCGTACACCGTCAGCAGCGCGTTCGGGTTCATGTCGATCAGGGCGTTGACCCCGCCGAAGGAGATGCTGTGGCAGACCGCGGCCGCGTCATCGACCGAGACGGTATGGCCGGCGTCGATCAGAACGTTATCGACGGTCGTCGGGGGCACTCCGCCCGACCAGGTGGCACCGGCGGTCCAGCTGCCGCTGGCCACGGATGTGATCTGGGCGCTGGCGACCAACGGCATGGCCAATGACGCGAGCAGGCAGAACATTCTGATGGCGGACTTTTTCATCTTCGCGAACCTCCGGCGGACAGTCCCCCCAAGGGACACCATTAATGCATCTGCGACCTTGCTCCACGTGTCACGGGCTGTGCAGAAATCCGAGTCCGCCAGGCCCATTCGAATCGGCGTATTCATCAACAAAGGGCCGAGCCGGGCAAGGATAGCACGTATCCATCATCGGTCCGGAGCCGTTGTTAATCCCTCAACAATTGTCCGGATTGTCGGCTTCGGCCTTTCGATCCCGGTCGGAGCAAGCTGACGCCGGCACTCCGGACAGGGAAACTCTTTGGTGGGGATTACAATCTCCGTGCCAGCGTTTGTTGTTTATTTTCTTGAAGTTAGCAGGCCAGGAAGGGGTCTGGCGGGCTGAATCGACTCACCGCAGGTGTGCGAATACCGCACGATGTTTCATGCCGGAAGTTGCTCATCATGCGCCCCGCGAGCGCGCCTCCGTGGCGGGGCGCACCTCCCGGTTGCCCACCGGCAAAAGAGCACGCGGTCGCCGGCGCCGCCATGAACGATGCCGCCCACCCGTTCGCTGACGGGTGGGCGGCACCACCGGGGAACCGGCCGGCACGTTTCGCTCGCACTTACCGGACCAGAAGCATCTTCCTGACCAGGCTCCGGTTTTCGGTCGTCATCCGGTAGAAATAGGTGCCGCTGGAAACCTGATTCCCTGCGCGGTCCCGGCCGTCCCATTTCTCGCTGTGCGCCCCCGCGGACTGCACGTCATCCACCAACCGGGCGACCAGATGACCGGCGATGTCGTAGACATCCAGGGTCACGTGCCCGGTGGCGGGGACGCTGTAATCGATGGCCGTCTGGGGATTGAACGGGTTGGGATGGTTCTGGCCGAGGCTGAGCACCGGCCGCGGAATCTGCACGGGGTCCGTCTCGAACAAGGTCCAGGTGCCGTCGTTCCGCTTCACGTCCACCCGATAGGTGCACGTGGTCCCCGGCGCGCCGCCGGCATCGACGATCCGGTACGAGGAGTCGCCCGTCGCGACGACGGCGTCCTGCAGCAGCACGGGCGTCCTGGTCTCGCCGTCGAGACGGAAGACCTGGAAGTCCGCGGCGGGAATCGCTTCGGAAAGGAACCACGAGATGTTGACCGCCGCGCCCGCCCACTGGATCTCACTCGACCTGAGCAGGGAGGCCACGACGCCGTCGGCGCCCAGGACGAGCCGCGAAAACACATCGACCCCGGCGCTGGTGACCGTGTTGACGGGCGGAGCCGCCACCGACAACACCGGCGTCCAGCCGGAGCCGTTGTCGGCGTACATCATGAGGGATCCCTCGTTGATGCCGTTCAACTCGGACTCGTCATAGTGGAAGACCACGGTGGCGTTCAGGCCGGCGTTGTTGGCCGGATCGACCTGGAAGAACCGCGTGATGCCGTCATTGGCGCCCTTGTCGACCGTGGCGCCGGTGGTCCGCAGGACCTGCGTCAGTCCCGGCGCCCCACCGGCGGCCAGGATCTCGAGGCCGATGCCGCCGAAGACTTCGTTCACCGACTGCCCCACGGTCCGGGTCGCGACCACGGTCCCGATCACGGTGGCGCCCGGCGCCTCGGCCAGGCTCGCGGTCGGCGTAAGGTTCACGAAGTGGGCGCCGGTGAAGAGGTCGCTGCCCGCGATCGTGCAGACGCCCTCCACCGTGATGTCCGTCGCCAGGTCCACGCCCTTGTCGCCGGACACCGAGAGGTTGCGCAGGACGCCCGCGGCAACGGGCATCTCCTGGCCCGTGGCGACCCGCGCCGCGGTGCTGATGTAGTCAAGGTCGACCATGCCGGCGAACGCCGGCGCCCGGGTGATGGAACCCGTGGCGACCGTGATGGCGCTGCCGTCGGCCATGGTCAACGCCACGTCCGGGTCGTTGTGGTCGACAGCGCCCGAGGTGAGCCGCAGATTACCGCCGATGGTGAGGGTGTGGGCGGCGTCGGCGACAATGACCGCCTGGGCGGAATAGCAGTTGTTCAATTCACCGCTGACCGTCCGGTCGGCACCCAGCGTCCAGATCTTCCGTGCGCCCGCGGTCGAGTTCCGCAATTCCAGATTGCGGTAGTCCATGTCGAAAACGACCTGGTCGCTGCTGCTGCGGCTGTAGACGAACGTCCCTTCGTTGACCGTCAGCGGCGGATACAGGGGCGCCGAGCTGTTGGCCTCGATGGTCCCGCCGTCCAGCAGCGACAGCGTGTTGGGCGTCGTCACATTGGTGAACCAGTAGGCGGAGTTCAGGGAGTTGACGAAGGTGCCGCCCGCCTTGACGGTGACGGCGCCCGGGTTGAAGCAACTGACGCCCATGTTGCCGCCGGCGCTGTAGTAGGGCACCTGCAGGAGCCCGCCGGATTCGACATCGATGCCGCCGAGGTTGATGCGGTTCGTGGTCGACGAAGCGACGTAGGCCTCGCCGAAGACCGTCATCCTGCCGAGCTTCGAGGTGTCGTCGCCGACGAAGTTGCCGCGGCGGACGTGCGAGGACGAGCCCAGCATGCGGAAGATGCCGCCCGCCTGGACCGTGATGGTCGGGCTCGTCGCGGTGCCGGAGACCGTGCGGCCCTCGATGTCGTCGGATCGGCCCAGCTCGAAGATGCCATTGACGACTTCCAGGCTGACGCCGATGCCCAGCTTGAGATTGGACTCCAGACCCGCGATGGGGTTCGTCGTGAGCTTGCCGTTCGACTTGTCGACGACGATCTGCTGGAACCGGCAGGGGTAGGGCGAGGTGCTCGTGACGCCGAGGTTGGTGATGGTCTGGACGTCGGCGTCGCCGGTGAAGACCATGCGGGCCGTGGAGCCCCACAGGCTGCTGCCGGAGTAGAACGGATTGGTCGCCGTGTCGTAGATGTTGAAGTTGCCGTACACGTTCAGGTCGCGCGTCAGGCCCAGCCGGCCGGCAGCGTCCTGGAACGAGATGTCGAGGCAGCTGGACGCCACATCGACGATGACCGTGTGCCCGCTGCCGATGACGACATTGTCATTGGCTCCGGGCACGACACCGCCGACCCAGGTGCCCATGTCGCTCCAGTTGCCGCCGCGCGCGGACTGGATGGACGGCGGCGGCGGCACGATGGCGAAGGGCACGGTGTGCGTCAGCGCCCCGTCGGCCAGGGCCGTGACCCGCAGGAGGCACTCGGTGGATACGGTCGCGGGCACGGTCCAGTTGTAGCGCGCGGTCACGCCGGACGCCACGGGCTGCCAGGACGCGCCGTTGTCGGTCGAATACTCGATGGCGACGGGCTCGCTGTCGCCCTCGTTGATCCACTGGATGGCGTGGATGCTGCCGGCCTTCCAGGTCTCCAACTCCCGCGGCGCGGACACCGCCAGGAACGGCGCGGAAGAGGCCACCCACTCCGCGGCGTCGGCGACCATGTACTCGTAACCCGGCGTAACCTCGGGGTGCGGGCTGAAGGCGACGGCACGGCCCTGATGGTAGACGCTGAACGCGAACGCCGTCGAACCGATCATCACGCCGGTCGGAGCGCCGTTCAGGGCGATCTCGGAGGCGAAGGCGCCGGCGTCGACGTAGGCGGGAAGCGAATCGATCTGCGCGGGGGCCATCAGCGCGCCCTGCCGGTACTCGATGACGACGGTGTCCTGGGCCAGGGAGAACATCTCGCGGCCGAAGCCGCTGAAACGGACATCGACCGGTCCGGTGCCTCGGTCCCAGTGCGCCGAGTCGATGACCTTGGCGTTCAGGAGGTTCAGGGACCAGGAGTAGTAACTGCTCGCCAGGTACGAACCGGCGCAGATCCCCAGGTAGCCGCCGCCGCGGCGGACGAACGCGCGCACGCTGTCGCGGCCGGACTCCTCGAGCGAAGCCCCCTGCGCCGAGCCGCTGCCGCCCGGATGGATCAGGACGTCGAAATTCGCCAGGATCCCGGCGCGGATGTCCGCGCCCATGACCGTGGTCACCTCGAACCGCGCCGGGTCGTCCAGCGCGGCCGCCACGTTGACCCAGCCGGAGCCGACGCCATCATCGACATACATGGCGACCCTCAGGGGCGCGCTCCACGCGAACGAAGAAAGCAGGACCGCCAGCAGAACGGCCAGCAGCGCAATGCGCAGGTTCACGCGTAACATCGTTGATCCTCCTGTGGTGGGGTGGATGGCGCAGCGGCCGTACCACGGCTCTGTCGAGGCCAGATCGAAAACGCCTGAGCAATTGCCAAGCCATTGTTAATTGATTGTCAATAAACATTTTAAGGGGTTCGCCGGAGCATTCCGTGCGCTGAATCGTCACAGTGACGGTGTGACGATTCAGCACAGTCGAGCGCCGCGTTCGAACGTGTCGGAAACCTCGGAACAGCGGACCGATCGTGGACCTAATGGGTTGCGGTGCGGCTTCCACGGGCTGGTCGCAGACACCAGAACAACGCCAGCGCAATGAGCGCCAGCGCACCCAGCGGCAGGCGGCGATCGGCCCGGCGCACCAGGTCAGGACGGCCCGCATCGCGGTATTCCCGGCCCGGTTCGGAGTCCAGTCCGTATTGCATCGCCAGGTCGCGGATGGACAGCAGGTTGATGACGGGAACGCCCTTTTCGTGCAGGCGGGTCGCCGCGCCCCGCTCGGGGCAGTCGCAACCGGAGCCGGCGGGCCAGCGTCCGGCCGGCAGCGACTCGGCGTGGGGGCAGCGGCCCAGGGCGGCCTGGCCACCGCCGACGTTGACGACGGCCGCCAGGCGCGGCACGTCCAGGAAAGTCATCCTCGCGGCGATCGCTTCCGGAAGGTCATGCGGAACCAGCGCGGTCCGGCCATGACGCACGAGCGCCTGCTCCAGCCAGGCCCTCCCTTCGTCGTCCATCCCGCCGCCGCCGTCGCCCTCGCCGCCGAGCGTCACCATTTCGCGCGTGGCCGCGACCGCCCCCGCGGTGCGAACCCACTCCTCGAGGTCCAGCCACGTCGCCAGACGGCCGTTGGCGCCGTAGGTCGACGCGCCGAGCGAGACCGCGACATAAGACTGCGCGCCGAGTTCCTGCGCGGCCGCCAATGTAGCGATGGCCAGCGCCGGGAAGGATCCGGAGGCGAGGATGCCGACCACATCCCCCTGGCCGACCCCGGCCTCGTCCAGCAGCTTCACCATGACGGCGGCCCAGGCGGGGTTCGTGGCCGCCTCCTTCGCCTGCAGCGATCCGAGTGTGGTGGTGATGGGGGTGTAGTCCTCGCCCAGCAGCGCGCTCCAGCGAATCGGCGAGCTGGACTCGGACAGCAGTCCGCGCGCGCGCTTGACCGAGTCGACGGCCGCGAACGCGGCGGTGGTCCGGGCTTCGGCCCTGGCCATCGCCTCCTGCCGGGGATGGGGCACCTGCCTGAAACCCCACGTCTGGACGACGAACCAGCCGGCGGCAGCCACCAGGAAAACGACCAGCAGGCGGCGCGCGCCGACGGGCTTCACGTCGTGCCCCCCCAGCCGAGCAGCAGGCCGATCAGCGCCGTCACCACCATCACGATCCCGACCGACAGCACCGTCGGCACCACCTTCTGCCGCACCATGTCGTTGGCGATCAGGCCGGGGATGACGAAGCCGATCGTGTGCACCTCGAAGGGCAGCGACACGGACGGGACGAGCCAACGCTCCACCAGCCACTTCGCCGCGAACCCGAGCAGCAGCGCCGTCAGCAGGCGGCGGCGCCCGTAAAGGAACGTCCGGGACTCCAGGAACCTGATCGCGCCGAAGACGACCAGGGCCAGCAGGACGGTGAGCACCACGCGGTCCGGTTGCCGGATGAACAGCGCGAAATAGGCCGGCGGCACCACGCCGCCGGGCGAATACCCGGTCAACTCGTAGTAGCAGAACCCGACCAGGAGGCCGACCAGGAACAGATCCCAGGACATCAGCTCACCTTCTCCGGCTGCCCGGCGCGCAAGGCCAGGCCCAGCCCCCGGGAGTTGCCGATCCCGACCAGCACGGGGCAGTCCCCGGCCGGCGCCGCCGCGGGTCCGTCGAGCACGGTCAGCGGCATCTGCCGGCCGCCGATATCGTGCACCGTGATTCCGTGCCGGCGCAACATCGCCTGCGCGGCGTGCCGATGCGAGCCCGTGACGTAGACCGCTTCGACATCGGCGCGACCGGCCAGCCACGCCACGAAACTGCGGGTGCGCAGGGGTCGATCGGCTCGGGTGGACAGGATCACCGACCACGGGCGATCCGAGACCAGCAATGCGCGCCACCCCGACCACAGGAATTCCAGGGACTCGGTATCATTGGCGGAGAACGCGTCGAGGAAGACAGTCTCGCTCTGCCGCCACAGCAACCGTCGCGGTACATTCTCCATGGTGCGCGCCGCGTCCACCATCGCCTGCAGCGAAGACGCGGACGACCAACCGAGCGCCGCCAGCACGTCGTCGGCAAGCAATACGAGATCCCTCTGCACCGGCGCCAGCCCATCCAACCGGTCGGGCTGATCCGCGGCTGCCGCGACCGGGGTGGCCTGCACGCGGGGCAGGTGATCGGCCAGGGCGGGATCGCGCGTCAGGACGCGGCTGTTCGCGGGCAGCGAATCGAGGTAGGCCCGGCGCTGCTGCACGGCATCGTCGCCGAGTGTCTCCCGGTGGTCGTCGCGGACATTGACCAGGGCGACGACGGACGGGAGCAGCAGGCGCGCCTCGGCCTTCATGAGGTCGGGCGTGATGGTCATCGCCTCGACGACCAGGCAACGGACCTTGTGCTTCCGGCACCGCCGCAGCAACCACGCCTGCTCGGAGATCCGCGCTCCCGCGCGCCGCCGGATCACCTGGTCCCCGTCCGGCAGCAGCACGGTCGGCACGTCGCCGGTGATCTTCCCCCAGGTGGACGGTTCGGCCACGCGCGCGCCGGCCGTGAGGATGCGCACCAGGCTCGACTTGCCGCGAGTCCCGGTCACCATGATGCGAACGGGCACGCTTTCGCGCGCCCGCCGCAGTGATCGCTGCTCCAGCAGGAGAAAGGCCACCCAGGCCGCCGTCAGCAGCACGGCCCAGGGGATCATCCGGATGCCGCCGCGTTCCTAGTCACCAGGCACCGGTTCCAGGATATCGACGCCGAGGACCGACGCCGATCCGCCCCGGCGCTTGTCGGCCGAACCGACGAATCCGGTGCCGTCTTCCTTGAAGGCGGCGATCTGGACGCCGCCGAAGTACAGGTCCATGTCGCCCAGAACGCGGACATTGTGGCCCTGCCGCTTCAGTTCATCGACCACGCCGGCCGCCACGCGCGACTCGATGAAGAGATGCTCGTCGAACTTCTGGCAGAAGAAGCGGGGCGCCTGGTTCGCCGCCTCCACATCCATGCCGAAGTCGATGATGTTGACCATCACCTGCGCCACCGTGGCGATGATGCGTCCGGCGCCGGGGGAACCCAGCGACATGAGGGGACGACCGTCACGGAACGCGAGCGTCGGCGTGATCGACGACCGCGGCCGCTTGTTCGGCCCGATCAGGTTGGCCGGCGACGCCGTCGAGAAGTTGACGCGGGCGTTGTTCAACAGGATGCCGTTCACCATGGTCTTGGAGCCGAAGAAGTTCCCCAGGGTCTGGGTCAGGGACACCATGTTGCTGTCCGCGTCGATGACCGACAGGTGGGTCGTGGAGCCGCCGTCGAAATCGTCGTCGTCGATCTTCCGGCCCTCGCCGGTCTCGCGCTTCGGAGCTGCGCCCTGTGCTGGCGATTCCTTCACGTCCTTTTCGCTCTTGCCGTCCTTGCGCCGGTTCCAGCGGTCGAACGGATCGTCGGCCTGACGCGCCGAGCCCGGATCCTCGTCCCGGTCGTCGTCCCACCGCAGGCGATCCTGGCGCGCCGCCGCCGTCGGGGCGGCCGAAGCGGGCGCGAGGTTCTCGTACTTGCCGGGGGATCCGTACGGCACATCCTTGTTCGCGCGGGGTTCAGCGCGATACGGGTTGATCTCGGCGAACCGCTCGGCCGCGTACGCCTTGGCGACGAGACCGTCGGCCGGGACGTCCATGAAGCGCGGGTCGCCCAGGTACTGGCTGCGGTCCGCGTAGGTGCGCCGGAAGACCTCCGCCATCAGGTGGATGTCGCGCGCCGAGCTCGTGAAGTGGTCCTTCGACTCGAACTCCACGTGTTCCAGCATGTTGAGGGACTCCAGAAGCGTCGCGCCCGAATGCGGCGCGGGCGCCGTGACCACTTCCACGCCGCGATAGGTGCCGCGCAACGGTTCGCTCATCGTCGGCTGGAAAGCGGCGAGATCCGCCAGCGTCATGACGCCGCCGCCCTCGGTGACTCCGGCGACCAGCCTGGCGGCGGTCTCGCCCTTGTAGAATCCGTCCGGACCCTGGGCCGCGACCAGTTCCAGGACGTGGGCCAACTCCGGCTGCTGCAGCAGTTCGCCCTCCATCTTCGGGAACCCGCTGCTCATGAAGATCTCCGCCAACGGCGGACGGGCGGCGATCGCTTCCATGTTGTCCAGCAGGAGGCCCGCGAGCGTCGGATCGACGGGGAAGCCCTCGCCCGCGTAGCGGATCGCCGGGGCCATCACCACCGACAACGGCAGGGTGCCGTAATCGCGCAGCGCCTGGCAGAGCCCGGCCACGGTCCCGGGGACGAGAGCCGACTTGGCGGTGTCGCGCTCCTGGCGCGCCGAGAACGAGATCGAACCGGGATCCTGCGGCGCCTGCGGGTAGTAGTTGATGTAGACCGTTTGGCGCCGGTCATGCAGGTAGACCAGCATGCCGCCGCCGCCGCCGATGCCGGAGCCGTCGGGTTCGACGACGCCGATCGCGAACGCAGCCGCGACCGCGGCATCGACGGCGTTGCCGCCGCGGGACAACATCTCGTTGGCCGCCTCGGTCGCCAGCGGGTGCGCCGTAGCGGCGACGCCGCCGACGCCGCCGGCCAGCGCCGTGGACCAGACGAAGACGAAGACAAGGAACAGGAGCCCCGCCCACGCCGTCCGGCGGACCCGGCCGCGCAGCTTCTGTTGGCGTCCGCCAGACAGGTACATCACTTCGCGATCACCTCTTCCAGCGGCTTCATGGCCTCGGCCATGTTCTTGACCGGCTTCAGCGGGATCATCGCGCCGGCGCAGGCCTGCGAGAAGAACCCGTCCTCGTCACCCTGGTCCACGATGATAACCGTTGCGGACGCTTCGGCCACGAGCTTGTTGAAGTCGTCCGACTGCACACCGCGGCGGGCCTTGCCGCCCAGGTGTACGGTCAGCACGGGAATCCCCGCGGCCTTGGCCGCAGCCAGCAGGTTCCTGACCCGCGCCAGTTCGTCCTCGCGGCTGACGCCGGCCGAACCGAGGCCTTTGGAGCTGTAGCCCGGCACCACCATCAGGGTCTTGAAGCCCGTGAGGTCGGCGGCCGTGGCCGTCACGTTCGAGGTGTAGTTGACCTTCAGGCGATCGAGCAGGACCCCCGCCAGCTTGACGTCCACGCTCTGGCCCGCGGTCGTCAGGAGGATCGGCTGCTGGAACTTGGTCTCCGCCGCGGAGGCGGACAGCGCGGCCAGCGATGCGATGACGATCGCCAGCAGAGTGAGCTTCTTCAACATGTCGTCTTCCTACCCTTGTTCTTGGTGGCCCCGCGCCGGCGGGGACGCCGGACTTAGAACTGCACCCTGAACTCGAACATCAACCTGTCGGCCGTGACCTTGTCCTCGATCTCGGAGATGTTGCCATCGCCGTTCTGGTCGAAGTCGGCGCCGTTGGGCAGGCGCCTGAGGTAGCGGCCCTGGATCCGGACATTGTCGTTGACCTGATAGTACACCTTCACGCCGAACTCGTCGTCCGGTTCGGTGTAGTTGTCGTTGTTCACGTAGTCGCCGACCGTGACGTACTGCAGCTGCACGCGCGCCTTCGGCAGGAAGGTGGGGCTGACGTAGACGCGACCGTACCAGACCCTGCTGCCTTCGACCTGCTTGTCGTGGTTCGGATAGTCGCCGCCGACGCTGCCGTTGGCGTAACCCGTGCGATCACCCCACCACCACGACGGGTAGAAGGGGCTGAAGATCTCCTCGTCGGTGGTCATCGCGTCGTCGCCCTGGTAGGCCGCCGTCCGGATCTCGGCCTTGGCCGAGCGGACGTGCGGCATGGACCAGCTGTAGCTGACGCCGGCCATGTAGGCGATCCCGCCCTTGTCCGGCGTTCCGGTCGGGGTGTTGAAGGACTGCTGCGCGATTTCCGCGAAGTACTGGAGCTTTTCCAGGACGATGCTCCCGGAAGAGCCGGCGCCGACGATGATGTTGTCGTTGAAGTCGCCGCGCTTCTTCTCGTACACCGTGTAGGCCAGCAGCGTGTGCTTCGGCAGCTCGTACTGCGCCTGCGCCACGTACAACTGGTCGCTCAGCGGCTCGGGGACGAACCCTTCGGGAGTCAGCGCCTGCTCGGTCACGGCGCCGAACAGTCCGAACGTCCACGAGTCCCGGGCGAAGTCCACGCGGATTCCGTCGTAGTCGTCGACCTGGTAATAGCTCTCACCCAGGGTCAGACCGTTCCCCAGTTCGTAGTGCTGCCTTCCGAAGCGGAATCGGGCCATGTCGAACACGAGGAACTCCGGCTGCGTGAATTCACCGTAGATCTGGCTGATTCCGAAACGGATGGCGCCGAGCCCGCCCAGCGAGCGCGACGGGTAGACCGGGTTGTCGCCGATGGTCACCAGGTCGGTCCGGAACTTCCCGTTCCGGCCGAACGGGGCCAGCGCCGTCAACTGGCCCATGAATCGCATGTACTCGAGGTTCTCGCGGTTGTCGCGGTCGTCGGAGAAGGACTCCCAGTAGTTGCGCGTCATGAAGTCGCCGCTCCACTGCATCTGGGCTCCGGCCCTGGTCGCGGCCAGCGACAGGACGGCCGCAACCAGGACCATGAGACGGTTGCTGTGCTTGGACATCTGCATTCCAGCTCCCCTAGTTCTGGCTGAAGGCCAGGCCGGTCGGTGTTGCGGTCCCCCTGCCGGGTACCTCCACGGTCCTGAGAACCGTGCCGTCCGGCGCGACCTGGAAGATGTAGTCGAATTCGCCGGTGCTGTTGACGATCCAGAAATTCACGCCGTCCCAGGTCATGCCCGTGGCGAACCTGTTGGCAGTGGTGCCGGCGGGCGGCACGGGCGTCTCGAAGACCGTGGTCCAGGCGGCTGTGCCGGGGTTCCACATGGACACCGTGTCGGCGTCCTTGTCGTTGCCGTACAGGTTCCCGTTCGCCCAGGCCGTCCCGCGGATGCCCGCGCTGGGCGCGGCAATGGTCTCCAGGACGGAACCGTCGTCGGCGCTCATCCGGTAGACCGAGAGCGAACCGTCGTTGGGAATCCACAGGTCGGTGCCGTCGAAGGCCATGTCACGCACGGTGCCGGCGCCGGCGGGCGGCGCCTGGAAGCTCGTCGTGATCGACAGGACGCCGCCCGTGGTGTCGATGGCGGCGATGTAGTCGTCCGTGCCGGCCGCGGCCAGCCACAGGCGCGTGCCGTCGAAGGCAAGGCCCTGTACCGAGCCGCCGGGAGCGATCGCGGCTGTCGAATACGAGGCGACGAAGGTCCCCTCGTTGATCGAGTAGCGGTACAGCAGGCGCGCACCGCTGTCCACGAGCCACAGGAACCCGGTGGACGGGTCGACATCCACGACGTGGAACAGTCCGGCACCCACGCCGCTCTGCCCGTCGGGGTTGGTGACGGTGACGTCGCGCGCGCCCAGCTCGGCATCCGCTTCGACCGAGATGTAGGCCGTCAACGACATGGAGTTCGCCACGGTCACGGAGTCCACGACGACGCCGGCGCCGAAGGACGTCGTCAGACCGTCGCGGAACCCGGACCCGGTGACCGCCACGGTCTTGCGGGAGCGCTGGCCACCGGTGTTGGGTGCGACCTGCACGACGACGGGCGCCGCCGGGACGCTCAGGTCGGCATCGGCCCAGACCAGCGCGCCCATCTGGGCGTACGGCGGGTCGAGCTGCTGCAGCACGGTGCCGGCCGAGTCCATCCGGAACAGGTAGTCGGCGAAACCGCTGCTGTTGGTCGACCAGAAGTCCTGGCCGTCGAAGGTCAGGCCCACGGGGTAGACGTAATTCGCGCCGCGCGCGCCGACCGGCGCCGGGAACCCCGGATGGAAGACCGCCCGCGCCGTCTCGAAGACGTGCACGGTGTCGTCGTCCTTGTCCGTATAATAGCAGCCGGCGATGGCGCCGGACCCGTAGACGTTCTGGTTGGCTCCCAGGTAACAGAGGCCGCGGGGCTCGCTGCTGGGCAGCGGGTATTGGGCCAGGACGGCCCCGTCGGCCGGGTCGAGCTTGTACAGCGTGGGCGGCACGGTGTACGTCGTCGAACCGCTGTTGAGCGCCCACAGGTACTGCCCGTCCCAGGTGATGTCGCGAACCGTGCCCTGCCCCGTCGGCGGCGCGGGCAGCGTCCGCAGGACCACGGCGCCCTCGACCCCTGCCAGGTCGAGCTGCAGGATGGCGTCTTCGGAACCGGCAATCGAGACCCACAGAGCGGCGCCGTCGAAGGTCACGCCCTGCAACGCGGTCTCGGCGGTGAAGTCGGCGAAGGGCCAGCTGTGCTGTTCGGCCAGGTTGCGGTCCAGCATCACCAGCCGCCCGGATTCGTTGTCGACGAGGTAGAAGTAGCCGCCCCGGGGCTGGATACCGACATCCTCGTCGCCGTCGGCCATGAAGAAGTTGCAGCCGCCGAGAGCCACGACGAGCGCAGCCAGCAGCGGGACCAGGCCAAGCCGTCTTCTCAGATTCGCGATCATCGATCTCCCCTTGGTCGTTCGGCTGCGTGCCTGCCAGTGACCGGCAGCCCGGCGGTCTTCTTCCTGCCGCCGCGCGGAACCTCACCGCCGTCGTACGATCGCCCGGGCGCCCTGTCAGCGACACCGGGAAAGTCCCGACGGACCAGTGGCTCACGGATAACAAGGTCCATGCCACGGGCCATGCGTTGCAATCAAAGCATTTGCGTTGATCGGAAGCCGGAAGTGTGCTAATATCGCACACTCGGATTGAGGGTAAACCGGACGTTGGGGCATCGCTTCCACGCCGCCACCGGGCCATTCGCGATCGGGATACAGAGAAACGGGACGCACGTGCACCGCACCGGATCCGGATTACGTTCAGCCCTTCGCAAGCCGGCGGCCATGATCGCCATCCTGCTGGTGGTGATCACGGCCGGAGACCTTCTCTCGGTCAGGGCCCTGCACCACTGGCGGGACGACATCGTCCGGTCGAATCTCACCGAGACCGGCGTCGCGGCCGCGAACCTGGCCACCGAGGGCGAGGCGCTGTGGCGGCAGTGGCCCGTCATCGGCCTGAGCGGGGATCTTCCCGTCGTCGATCTGACGCCCGACGACCTCGACCGGAACCTCAAGGAGATCGCCAACCGCGTCTTCTCCTCGGGCCACGTCCTCAAGGGCGGGTTCTGGGTGCTGCAACAGGACGAATTCATGGGCTACGCCGACCCGTGGTCGCCGCCGCCGGCGCCCGCGTTCGGTCCCCCGCCCCGCTCGTATCCCGTCATCCTGCAGCAGGTCAGGGATTCGATGGCGACGGGCGCGCCCATCGTCAAGGTGCACGAGTTCGCCTCGGTATCGGTCAGCAAGACCGTCTTCACGCTGGCCACGCATCCGATCCGCTGCAACGGCCGGATCGTGGCGGTGGCCTGGGCCCGCATCCACATCGAGAAGGAACTGCCGGCCGCGAGACTCACTCCGTTCCTCAACCTGGCCGCGCTGGTCACCCTCGGCGCCTTCGTGGCCGCGCTGCTGACGACCATGGTCCAGCGACGCGGGATCCACAGCCTGAACGAGAACCTTCGGCTCATCGAGCGGGATCCCACCTTGCGCCTGGAGCAGCGCAAAGGGATGTTCGGCAGCATCCGCTACGCCATCAACCAGGTGCTCGTCTCGCTGGAGAAGGAAAGCCGGCACCGGCAGGAGCTCGAGGCGCAGCTGCACCAGCAGGACAAGATGGCTGCGCTCGGCAACCTGCTGGCCGGCGTCGCCCACGAGATCAAGACGCCTCTGGCCATCGTCAAGACACGGGTCCAGATCTGGCAGCGCGACCTCGACCAGTACAGCCGCGAGAACGACGTCCCGTCGCCGCTGCAGAACGACTCGATGCAGCTGGTCCTGACCGAGATCGACCGTCTGTCCGGACTCTTGAAGAAGCTGCTCTATTTCTCGCGGCCCGTGCGCCAGGACCTGATGCGGAGCGTCGACATCAACGACCTGATCCGCCACACGGTCCTGTTCGCCAAGCCGCGCATCGTCCAGGGACGTGTCGACCTGGACCTGGCGCTCACGGCCGCGGACGGACAGGTCATCGGCGACGCGGATTCGCTGCACCAGGCGTTCCTGAACATCCTGACCAACTCGCTGGACCACGTCGAGGAGGGCGGGGCGATCTCGATCGCCAGCAGGGTCGACCCCGAAAGCCGGCAGGTCGTCCTCGACTTCATGGACAATGGACCCGGGCTCACGCCGGAGGTTCGCGCACAGGCCTTCAACCCGTTCTTCACCACCAGGCACGGGGGTTCCGGGCTGGGCCTGTCGATCACCTACGAGATCATCGCGGCCCACCGGGGATCGATCGAATTCGTGGACCCGGAATCGCTCCCGGGCGCCCATTGCCGCATCTTCCTGCCCCTCGACAAAGCCACGCCGGAGGCAACATGACCGTCAAGACGCTGCTCGTCGTCGACGACGAAGCCGCCATGCGGCGCAACGTCATCGACCTGCTCACCGGGCCCACGCTGCGCGTCCTCGAGGCCCCGGACGGGGAAACGGCGCTGACGATGCTGCAGGCCGAGGACGTCGACGTCGTGCTCCTGGACCTCCACATGCCGGGCATCGACGGCATCGAGACCCTGGCGCGCATCAAGCGCCACTGGCCCGAGCTTCCGGTCATCATGTTCACCGCCTACGGGACCAGCGAACGCGTGATCGAAGCCATGAAGGTCGGCGCCTACGACTACATCGAGAAGCCCTTCGACGCGACCGACATCCAGATCGTCATCAACCGCGCCGTCGACTACGCGGGGCTGGTCACCGAGCTCAACTCCCTGCGCCACCAGGCGCCGGACCGGAAAGGGCCGCCGGACGGCGGCATCACCGTCATCGGCCACGCCCGCTGCATGCAGCAGGTCTTCAAGAAGGTCGGGCAGGTCTCGTCCAGCGAGGCTCCGGTGCTCATCGAGGGTGAAAGCGGCACGGGCAAGGAACTGATCTCGGACGCAATCCAGCGCCACTCGGCGCGGTCCCGCAGCGTCTACGTGAAGGTCAACTGCGGCGCGCTGTCCGAGTCGCTGCTCGAGAGCGAGATCTTCGGACACGAACGCGGGGCCTTCACCGGCGCCACCAACATCCGGCTCGGCCACTTCGAGACCGCCAACGGCGGCACGCTTCTGCTGGACGAGATCACGAGCATGTCGCCCCGCCTGCAGGTGCAACTGCTGCGCGTGCTGCAGCAGGGCACGTTCTACCGTGTCGGCGGCGAGAAGAGCCGGCAGGCCGATGTGCGCCTGATCGCCCTGTCGAACCGCCACCTCGAGGACGAAGTCGAAGCCGGCCGGTTCCGCGCCGACCTGTTCTACCGCATCAACGTCATCCGCATCATCCTGCCGCCTCTGCGCGAACGGATGGAGGACATCCCGCTGCTCGTGCGCCATTTCGTCGAGAAGTACGCGCCGGGGCGGGACGTCGTCGTGCCCGAGCCGACCATGGCGAAGCTCATGAGCCACACCTGGCCCGGCAACGTGCGCGAGCTGGAGAACGCCGTCCAGAGAAGCCTGGCCCTCTCCCACGGCAAGTTCCTCAACATCGAGACCGGCATGGCCGGATCGGGCGACGACGCCACGGGCATGTTCTATCGCGGCGAACTGCAGAAGGGCCGCTCGGTGAAGGAGATCCTGGACGACATCGAGTGCCGGATCATCCGCGAGACCTTGGCCGAGCAGGGCGGCAACCGCAGCCGGACCGCCGAACTGCTGCGCGTCCACCGGCGGTACCTCTACACGAAGATGAAGCAGTACCGGATCCGCTGACGGGTCTGTGCCCCAAGCGGGCAGCCAGGTGTGCTGAAAGCGCACACTTGGCGCACAAATACACGTTATTTTGCTGATATTGAACAAGTTACGAATGGCACGCCCCTTGCCTTCCGCCTCGGGACATGGCTTTCAACGCCCTCGAGGAGTGGACCCTGTGCTCGCACCCCTGTGGATCCTGCTGATCATGCTGGCCGTGTTCGTGGCCTGCATCGTCCTGTTGCGCATGCCCAACGGCCTGGCCCTGATCCTGGCCGGCGTGGCCGGCTCGTTGGCCGGCGGCCAGGGCGTGCCGGTGCACCACCTGGTGGAGGGCGCCTTCGCCTACATCGACCCGATCATGCTGATCGCTTCGGCCATGGTCTTCATGGCGTCCCTCGAGGATTCGGGCGCCCTCGGCAGCATCAGCCGCAGTCTGATGATCGGTCTCCACCGGCAACCCGTGCTGCTGATCATGGGCATGACCATCTTCATCATGTTCCCCGGGATGATCACCGGCCAGTCGACCGCCACGGTGCTGACGACGGGCGCGATCGCCGCGCCGGTGCTGATCGCGCTGGGCATCCCGCGCGCGAAGGTGGGCGCGATGATCGCGATGTCCGCCGTCTACGGCATGATCGCCCCGCCCATCAGCCTGCCGACGATGATCATCGGCAGCGGCGTGGACATGCCCTACACCGGCTTCGAACTTCCGCTGCTGATCGCCACGCTGCCGCTGGCCTTCGGCGTCAACCTGGCGCTGGCCTGGCCGCACCTGCGGCGCATCGACCTGCAGGCGGTCCTGCCCGAACTGGGCGAGGACCACGCCGCACGCTACGGATTCCGCCTGTTCCTGCCGCTGGTGCTGGTGGCCGGCCTTCTGGCCGCCATCCGCCTGGTGCCACAGGTTTCGGTCTCGATCGGCGTCGTCCTGGTGTTCGTGATCGGCGCCCTTGCCGGCGCGGTGACCGGGCGGCGTTTCAACCTGGCGAGCTCGGCGCGCCGTTCGCTCCGCCAGGCCCTGCCGGTGATGGGCATCCTCGTGGGTGTGGGCGCCTTCATCCAGATCCTGACGCTGGTGGGCGTTCGCGGCATGATGGTCGTGGATGCCCTGGCGCTGCCTTCGTTCTGGAAGTTCGTCGGCGTGTCCCTGCTGATGCCGCTGTTCGGCGCCGTCTCGTGCTTCGGTTCGGCCTCGGTGCTGGGCGTGCCGTTCCTGCTCTCGTTCCTGGGACACAACGAGATCGTCGTGGGCGCCGCGCTCTCGATGTTCGCCGGCCTGGGCGACCTGGTGCCGCCGACCGCGCTGGCCAGCTTCATGGCCGCCCAGGTCGTGGGCGAGCCCCGGTACCTGCGCGTCGCGAAGTACACGGCGTTGCCCGGCATCATCACGGCATTGTGGGCCATCGGGATGATCCTTCTGGCCAACCCGATCGCGAAGCTCATTCCCCGTTGAGGAGGACGCCATGGTGCTGACCTGGATCTACCAAGCCATCGTCCTTCTGCTCTGCGTCTTCCTGGTCTGGGAGATCGTCCAGGAGCGGAAGTTCGCCCGGCAATTGACGGCAGCGGTCGTGCTGGTCCCCATGGTGCTGCGCCTGTTGATGATCAAGTAGGAGTGTGTTCATGGCCCGCACGTCGTTCCATGCCTCGAGACAAGCGCTCACCGCCGGCGCCACCCTGCTGGTCGTCGCGCTGGTCGTGACGTTCTCGTCCCGCGGGTTCCTGCAGCAGCACGAAGTGGAGGTCCTGCACCCTTCACCGGCGCTGACCCGGGTTTTCAAGCTGAGCGAGATCAATCCGCGCCTCGCCGGCTCGCCCGGCGACACCGACGTCTACCTGTACGAAGGGCCCGGCGAGGGCGGCACGCTGCTCATCATCGGCGGAGCGCACGCCTCGGAGATCGCCGGCACCATGACCGTCGCCCTGCTCGTGGAAACGCTCAAGGTCGACGCCGGCCGCGTCTTCCTGATCCCCCACGCCAACGCCAGCGCCATGACGCACGACGAACCCCAGGAAGCCCACCCCCGGCACCTGGTCTTCCAGACGGCCGGAGGCCCGCGCAAGTTCCGGTTCGGCGCGCGCTTCACCAATCCCGTCCACCAGTGGCCCGACCCGATCACCTATGTGCAGCCGGGGTCGGGCACGATGCTGGCGGGCGCCGAGACCCGCAACCTGAACCGGGCATTCCCGGGCGTCGAAGACGGCTATCTCACCGAGCGCGTGGCCTGGGCCATCACCCAGCTGATCATCCGCGAGAACATCGACCTCTCGTTCGACATCCACGAGTCGTCGCCCGAGTATCCGGTGATCAACGCCATCGTGGCCTCCGAAACGAGCCAGGACGTCGCCTCGTTCGCCACGATCTCGCTGCAGTCCGAGGGCTGGGAATTCGCACTCGAGCCGTCGCCGCCCAATTTCCACGGCCTCAGCCACCGCGAGTGGACCGACCACACGAAGACCCGGCCCATCCTGCTGGAGACGGCCAGTCCCGTCATGGGGCGCCTGCGCGGACGCACCGACGCCGACCTGGCCGTGATCGGCAAGGACGTGCAGTACATGAAGGCGGCGCGCATCGGCGCCATCAACGTGCCGTTCGACGAGAACGGGATCCGTTCGACGAGAACGGGATCTCCATCGAGCACCGCGTGGCGCGCAACCTGGCCGCCATCTCGGCGATCGTCAGCGCGTTCAACGAACTGGTGCCCGACCGCATCATCCAGGTGGGCGGCTGGCCGGCGCCCGGCGAGTTGATGGAACACAAACTTGGCGACTACCTCGCCGCGCCATAGGACGGCGGCGGGCGGGCCTCTGCCGGCAGGACGGTTCATGCGATTCGTTGCCGCCATCTTCGCGATGAGTGTCGTCGTCGCCACCCTGTCGGGCGCGAGCCATTCGCCGGCCCGCGCCGACGCGGACGCGGGGGCGGCGCCGCGTATCACGATCGCCGTCACCGACTCCGGCCTGGGCGGCCTGTCGGTGGTCGCCGCGGCCGAACGCCTCCGGCCTGGGCGGCCTGTCGGTGGTCGCCGCGGCCGAACGCCGCCTGCGCGAGGACGGCGTCAGCGCCGACATCGACCTGGTCTTCTGCAACGCGCTGTTCGACGCCGACAGCGGCTACAACAGTCTCCCCACGCGCGAAGCCAAGGTGGCGATGTTCGACCGGGCGCTGGCCGGCCTGCAGGCCGAGTGCCGTCCCGACCTTGTCGTCATCGCCTGCAACACCCTCTCCGTCCTCTACAGGGACACCGAATTCGCGGCGAGCGCTCCGGTCCCGGTCATCGACATCGTGGCCTGCGGCGTCGAGACGATCGCCTCGCGTCTGCCGGTGGACGGCCCGGGCAGCGTCATCGTTCTGGGCACGGAGACGACGATCGGCGAAGGCACCCACAAGGCGGCCCTCGTCGCGCGCGGGTGCGCTCCGGATCGCATCATCACCCAGGCCTGCCCGCAACTGGCCTCCTGCATCGAGTCCGGCTTCGACAGCGAGGAAACCACCTTCCTGGTCGACGCCTACGTGGCCGAGGCGACCGGCACGGCCGGTGCGCTGCGCCAGCCGCTCTACGTCAGCCTCAACTGTACGCACTACGGGTACGCCATGGCAGCGTGGCAGGCTGCGTTCGCTTCGCGGGATATCGCTGTCGCGGGCTTCCTCGACCCGAACCGGTCGCTGGCCGACGAGGTGTACGGGTGGCTCTTGTCGCGCGGCGTGACGGCGGCGCCCGGCGGCGTGCCGGTCGGCCGGGTCAACGTGCGCGTCGTGTCGATGCCGGAGATCGCGACGGCCGCCATCGCCTCGATCTCGCGCCGACTGCAGGAGGAGTCGCCGGCAACGGCTGCGGCGCTGCGCGACTATCAGCGGCGGGCGGAATTGTTCTCGACCGGCGAGCTGTCGCCGGGGGTCGGGGCGCGTTGAAGAGCGCCCGCGCGCGTCGCGGGCGCCCCGGACAGTCTAGCGATCCGCCATGGCGGCCCGCGCAGCGTCCATCTCGGCCCGCATGGTCAGGTGCGCGGCGCGCATGGTCGCCAGTTCCTGCTCCAGTCGTGCCGCGTTGGCTTCCTGCGAAGCCAGCTTCTCGCTGAGCACCTCGCCCGGCGTCTGCGGGCCGCGGGCGGGCGCATCCTCGCCGTCGCCGACGGCCAGCAGCGTCTGCGATACGGTGCCGTATGATGTCGGCACGTACAGCAGCGTGAGCGACACGTCCTCGATCTCGATGGCGCCCGACGCTTCGCTGCCCATCAGGTGGACCGTCACCGGCGTGCCCGCCGTGGCCGCGAAGACCCCGTTGAGGTGCACCGGAATGGAGTAGGAGCCGCTGGCGGCGCCCGTGGCGACCTGCACGTTGACATCCTGCGCGGTGCCGAAGGTGATGCCATCGTCGGACAGGCCGACAGCACCGCTGGTCGCGGTGCCGCTCGAGTGCGCGAAGCGGGCCACGCACTGGCCCAGGGCCAGCACGAAACCGCCGGTCGGCGGCGTGAGCGTGCGCGACAGGACCGACGACACGGTGGAAGTCAACGAGGTGAAGTTGGTGTTGGTGGCGCTGGCCAGGCCCGGCTCGTTGAATGATTCGACGGAGTTGATGCCGCCGACGGGGAAGCGGATGGAACTGTCGAAGTCCTGGTCGAGGTCGATAAAGGCGGACTGCAACGTGCCGTAGATGCCCAGGAACGGGTCGCCGAAGCGGTTGCTGAGAGCCTCCATGCCGGTGGCCCCGTTTTCACTGAAGAGGACCAGGGTGCCGTCGCCGGTGAACCCGGCCCCGAGCTTGGCCACGACCTGGTTGAACTCCTGGCTGCGCCATTCCAGGTTCAGCTCGCCCTGCGTGCTGAATTGGGAGGACAGGACGGACACGTTGCCTGACTTGAGGTTGATGCCCGCCGTGACGGAGTCCGCCGCCTGCGCCCGCAGCGCGAACGGCGTTGCGCGCAGTTCCGTGCGCGGCAGTTCGGCCTCGCCGTTCACGCGGATGCCGATGAAGCGCGGCGACGTCTTGGCCACGGCGCCGCTCAGGGGCGACACCGAGCCCAGGGCCACGGCGAAAACGCCCTTGCTGACCGGGACGCCGGTGTGCGCTTCTGTCCACAGGGCGGTCCCGCCGCTTGCCGCGTTGTAGACGGCGATGTCGAGGTTGACGGGGACCTCAAGCGGCTGGCCGCCCGCGTCGGTGAGGAAGCCCTGGAAGGCGATGGTCTGGGGCACCGCAGCGTACGCCGCGGCGCCGGCGCCGGCGATCGCGAGGGCCACGCAGAAGAGCAGCGATCTGGCTGCCTTGCCGGCGGGCTTTCGGACCAGGCGCCGGAAAGGTCTCGATCTGGTGTTGTCGAGGAAGCGATTCATGTACGATGCCTTTCGGTGATGGTTGTCCACGGTTCAGCGTTCCTGTGATCCCATGCTTTCCAGCCGCGCCTCGAGTTCGGCCAGCCGTGCGGCATGGGCCGCGAGCTGGCTGGCCGTTTCGGCGGCGATGCGGTCGTCGTTGGCGCGCCGCGCGGCGGCGATCTCGTCGGCGATCACGGCCGCGGACTGGGTGCCCTGCGCCGCGCCCTTCTCGCCGTTATCGGTCGCCAGCATTGTCGCCGACACGGTCCCGTACGACGTCGGCACGTAGAGCAGCGTGAGCGAGACGTCCTCGATGTCGATGACGCCGCTCGCCTCGCTGCCCACCAGGTGGATCGTCAACGGCGTGCCCGCGGTGGCGGGGAAGACTCCGTTGAGGTGCGCGGGAAGGGAATAGGATCCGCTGCCGGCGTTCGCGGAGATCTGCAGGTTGACGTCCTGGGCCGTGCCGAAGGCAACGCCGTCGTCGGACAGCCCGACGGCGCCGCTGGTGCCGGTGCCGTTCGTGTGGTTGATGCGCGCCACGCACTGGCCGAGGGCCAGCACGTAGCCGTCTGCCGGCGGCGTGATCGTGCGCGACAGGACCGACGCGACCGTGGCGGTCAGGGCCACGAGGCCCGTGTTGTTGGCTGCCGCCAGGCCGGGCTCGTTGGCCAACTCGGCCGCGTTCAGGCTGCCGACGGGGAGACTGACCGCCGCATCGCCGGCTGCCGTGAGGTCGATCTCGGCGAAGGTCGAGCCGTAGAGGCCCAGGACCGGAGCGCCGTTGAAATCGCTGTAGATCCTCACCGAACCGCTGCCGCTTTCGAGGATCAGCTCGCCGTCCCCGAACGGGCCGGCCCCCAGTTGGACGGCCCGTTCGCCGGCCTCCGAGCGCCCGAACAGATTCATCTCGCCGAAAACGTTGATTTCGGTCTTCAGGACCGACACGGAACCTCGCTTGAGGTCGATCCCCGTCGTGACCGAGTCCGCCGCCTGGGCCCGCAGCGCGAACGGCGCTGCGCGCAGTTCCGTGCGTGGCAGTTCGCTCGCGCTGTTGACGCGGATGCCCAGGAAGCGCGGCGAGGTCCGGGCCACCGCGGCGCCGAAGGGGGTCACTGAGCCGAGCGCCACGGCGAAGACACCCTGGCTCACCGGCACGGCGGCGTGCGTCTCCGACCAGAGCGCCGTGCCGCCGCTGACAGCGGCGTAGATGGCGACATCAAGGCTCACCGTCCCCTGGAGCGGCTGCGCGGCGTCGTCGGTGAGGAAACCCTGGAAGGCGATGGTCTGGGGCACGGCGGCCGGCGCCGGCGCGACAGCGACGGACAGGACGGCGAAGGCGACCGCGGCGGCCAACACCGATGCCGCCCGGGATTGCCGATGCAACACGGGTGCGCGGTCACATGAACTACAATGCACGATCGTCACGGCGGTCTCCTGTTCGGTCCGATTGGGGTTGCGGCTAACGTTGTCCCCCGGCTTGCTCCAGCCTGTCTTCGACACGGGCCAGTCGTTCCGCGTATTCGGAGCGCATCGTGGCCAGTTCCTGCTCCAGCCGCGCCGTATTGGCCTCCTGCGAAGCCAGCTTCTCGGCCAGCAGTTCTCCGGGCGTCTGCGCGCCGCGGGCGGGCAGGTCCTCGCCGTCGCTGGCGGCCAGCAGCGTTTGCGAGACCGACCCGTAGGCAGTGGGGACGTAGAGGAGCGTCAGCGATGTGTCCTCGATGTCGATGACGCCGCTCGCCTCGCTGCCGACCAGGTAGATCGTCATCGGCGTGCCCGCGGTGGCTTGGAAGACCCCGTTGAAGTGTGCGGGCAGGGAGTAGGAACCGCTGCCGGCGTTCGCGGAGATCTGCAGGTTGACATCCTGGGCCGTGCCGAAGGCCACGCCGTCGTCGGACAGCCCGACGGCGCCGCTCGTGCCGGTGCCGTTCGTGTGATTGATGCGTGCCACGCACTGACCGAAGGCCAGCACATAGCCGCTGCCCGGCGGCGTGATCGTGCGCGACAGGACCGACGCAACCGTGGCGGTCAGGGCCACGATGCCCGTGTTGTTCGCGCTCGCCACCCCAGGCTCGTTCTGCATCTCGCTGGCCGAGATGGCGTCTGCGGGCAACCTGACGGAGGAATTCCCCGGCGCGAGCGACGTGTCCAGCTCGATCCAATTGCTGTTGGGTCCGTTGCCCATGAGATTGAGCGCCCCTGCTCCCCCGAATGCGGAGAGGGCCACCATCACGGCGGTGTTCCCGCCGCGCAGGGTCAATTCGCCGTAATCAGCGACACTTCCGATATCGGCCTTTGCACCCCCGTTGACGCCATAGGCGACGAAACGGCGGGAGTTGGCGTCGATGAATGTCACCAGGGCCGCTTGCTCTCCATTCGCGATTAAGATCCTTTCCGTCACGGTGGACGCAGAGGCCGCTTCGTCCGCCCAGTCGGCGCTCCGCGCGTATGGTGTGGACCGGAGTTGCGTTCGGGGCAGCTCGGCCTCGCCGTTCACGCGGATTCCGAGGAACCGGGTGGGCGAGATGAAGAGATCGGCAGGAAACGGCGTCGCATTCCCGAGAGTCACGGCGAAGACACCGTCGGAAACCGCGACGGACGCCTGGGTCTCCGTCCACAGTGGCGATGAGCCCGTTGCCGCCCCGTAAATGCTCAGGACGAGGCTCACTGTTCCCTGGAGCGGCTGCGCGGCCGCGTCGGTGAGGAAACCCTGGAAGGCGATGGCCCGGGGCACGGCGGCCGGGGCCGGTGCGGCGGCGGCCAGGATGGCCGACACGGTCAAGAGGCTCAACAGTATCAGGGAACGGCAGGGGCGGATCATGGCTTCGAGCTCCTGAGCTGAAGGGTTCGGTGAAGATGAGGGCTCCGCCTAGCGGACCATCAGCATGCGCTTGGTGGCCGACCACTCGCCGATCGCCAGGCGTGCGTGGTACAGGCCGCTGGCCACCGGGGCGCCGCGATCGTCGCGCCCGTCCCAGTGCGCGTTGTGGCGGCCGGCCGGCAGCGCGGTGGCGATCAGGTGCCGGATGCGGCGTCCCGCCAGGTCGTAGATCTCCAGCGAGACTTCCGAGGGGCGGGCCACGCTGAACGCGAGACTGGTGCCGCCGCTGAACGGGTTGGGATGGTTCGGGGCCAGCGCGTTGGCGAAGACGGCGCCGTCGGCGGCGGGGTCCTGCGGGTCAGGCGCGACGGCGCTCACGTAGCCGAGACCGGGGCGCCAGAACCCCTGGCCCATGACGAAGCCGCCGCCGGCGGTGCGCCCGACGATGCCGGCCTCGCCCACGGTCCCGGCCAGGCGGTAGCCACCGCCGGCAACGCCGACCGCGCCACCGGAGAACGTGGGGCTGGCCAGGTCCGTGGCGGCTGCGGTTCGCGGCGAGAGGGCGGTCCCGGTCGCCGCCGCCAGCGCCATGGCAAGCGTGATGCTGAGCGCAAGGGGTTGTCGCATGTTACTATGCTCCTGTTTGCCATCGGACGTGCCGTGTGGTGGATATGCCTTCGTCGCATTCCAGGGTGTGGTGTCACGTTTGAAAATCGATTATCCCCATCAGGGATCCCCGGCATCGCCGGCCGGGGCCCGCGGCCCGGCCCATGCGGAACGCGAAATGCCCGGCATTCCGGCCACGCGCCACCCGAATCCCGCGCGGCCATGATCCCACGCCTGCTCGCCATTCTCGTGATCCTCGGCTCGACAGCCGCAGGACCCTCGCGCGCCGCCACGCCGCGCGCCCGCGACCTGCCCGCGCCGGCCAGGTCGGCTCTCGCGCGCGCCGGCACGCTGGTCAACGGTCCGGAGGCTGTGCGGGGCTACGCGCTGCTGGACAGCCTGGACCGGGCGGCGCACGCTCACGCCGACACCACGCTGCTGCTGGCCACCGCCGTCAGCCGTGGAGGCCACCTGACCTGGGCCGGGCGCGCCCGCGAGGCGGCGCCGCCGCTGCAATGGGCCCTGCCGCTGGCCGAGGCGCGGGGCGACTCGACACTGCAGGTGCGCGCGGCGATGTGGCTCGGCTATGCATTGGTGGCGCTCGGGCGAAGCAGTGCTGCCGAATCGCTTTACGTCCGTCAGTTGCCGGTCGCTGCGGCGATCGGTGACACGCTGCACGAGGGCTTCATGCACAAGGGACTGGCCTACATCCGCCTGCTGGATGGCCGCACGCGCGAGGCCCTCGCCGGGTTCGGGCGCGCCGAGCCCCTCCTGCGCGCGGGGCGGAACAGCTTCGGCGAGATCGATGCCATCACCGGCCAGGGCCGCGCCTGGGAGCAGTTGGGCGAGCTGGACCGCGCGCGGGCGACTTACGAACGCGTCGCCAGGCTGGCACGGGAGAACAAGCGGCCACAGAACGAGGCCGACGCCCTCAACAACCTGGGCAACCTCGAGTTCGTGCGCGGCGACCCGGCCGCGGGCCTTCGCGCGTTCCGCGCCACGCGCGCGCTCCGCCAGCGACTCGGCAACGCCTACGACATCGTGCTGCCGGCGTGTAACGAGGCACGCGCACTGGCGGAACTGGGCCGCGTGACCGAGGCCGGGGCGACGCTCGAGTCCTCTGCCGGGTCGAGGGCTTTGCCTCGCTGCTCGGGCACGTGCTGAACGACACGGCCGAACTGCGGCTGCGCCAGGGGAGACCCGCCGATGCCCTGCGCGTCTGTCGCGAGGTGCTCGCCATGGCTTCCGGCCAACCCGTGTGGGAGCGCACGCAGGCGTACCGCCTCGCAGCCCGGGCTCTGGCTGCCCAGGACAGCAACGCCGCCGCCTTGGCGCTGATGGAAGGCCCGGCCGCGCGCCTGCGCGCGAGCCTCTCGCCGGACTGGGCCCTGCGCCACGACGAGGAGCTGGTGACGCGCCTGCTCGACGGTGGCCGCGCCGCCGAGGCGGTGGTGTTGGCGCTCGCCGCCGCCGACGATGCCCGCGCGCTGCAGCGAACCCGCGACACCATCGCCATGCTCGTGATGGCCGCCCGTGGCGCCATGGCCCTGGGCGACACGCTGGCCGCGCTGCCGCACCTCGAGCTGGCCTCGCGAACCTGGGAGGAGGCCCGCGTCCTGCCCCTCGACCTCGAGTGGAGGGAGCGGCGGTCGGGCACGCAGGCGCTGTCCGAGGCGCTGATCCTCGCGCGCCTTGCCGCAGTCGGCAAGCCGGTCGACGCCGTCAGCCGGGTCGAAGCTGCTTTCGACGCAGCCCAGCGCTTCAAGGCCCGCACGCTGGCCGAGCGCGCACGCCTGAACGCGCCGGTGGACACGGTCGGCATCGTGACCGCGAGCCGCCTGCGCCGGGAGGTGCTGCGCGAGGGCGAGGTGCTGCTCGACATTCATGTCGGGCGCGAGGTCTCGCATGCCTTCCTGCTCGGACGCGACGAAGTGCTCGTGACGCGC
>JFJP01020328.1_pt1 | contig 57037 bp, 47 predicted proteins | sample 431651 | NCBI WGS metagenome assembly JFJP01 (sample SAMN02602958, study PRJNA72255) | Microbial mat metagenome, whole genome shotgun sequencing project. | biome: fresh water; feature: sink hole; material: water; isolation source: purple microbial (photo- and chemosynthetic) mats found in... | reverse complement strand
CGCACCTCGCGCGCCGCCGAGCAGGCGCTGGCCCGGCTCGATCTGTCGCCGCCACGCGGCGAACGCGAGCGCAAGGAGGTGCAGCGCAGCACATCGGCGGCGTGGGACCGCGAAACCACCGGCGAGGGCGGCCCGGTGGAGCACCTGGCGCAGGGTGTCATCGTCATCCCCGAATCCGGCCGCTACGAGTTCGCGGTGCGCGGAGCCGGTCGTTGCTGGGTGATGGTCGGCGACCGTCTGGTGGTGGAGAAGGAACGAGACGAGGCCGACCAGGCAGAGGCCGAACCGCGCTGGCGCGGTGGGCTTGATCTCGACTACGGCCAGGCGCGGGTGCGCATCCTGAGCAATTCCGACCGCGGCCTGAAGGGCGGCACGCTCCTGTGGCGCCGGCCAGGACAGAAGGTGTTCGAGGTCATCCCATCCACCGCGCTGGACAGCGAGGTGTCGCCCAAGGACCTTGCCGCCTTTGTCGGCGGTGCTCCCGCCACCGCGACGGCGCTGACCGCCAGCCACGGCGCCAGCCTCGCCTTCAAGCCTTTCCAGGCCCGCTTCGTGCGCCTGGTCATCGATGCCTGGGACGATGGCGACGCCCCGGCCATCGCCGCGCTCACCCTGGGCGGCGGCGGCAAGCGCCTGCTGCCCGCCCCCGGCGTCGATTACGCCGCGCTGGCGCGCAACGAGGTGCTGGAGCTGTCGGCCGGCGACGAGGTGACGGCCAGCTACCGGGATGAGAAGACCAAGCGCAAGGTCGCCGAGGTGCTGCGCTCGCGGCTGACCGCGACCTATTTCGACGGCAGGATCGAACCGTTGGAGGTGCGCACGGTGATGGAGGCCGGACGCATGCGCGAGGAACTCTACCCGCGCTACCGCTTCCGCGCCGGCGAGACCATCGCGCTGCGGGTCAGCGAGTTCGATGCCGACACCACCAACAAGCCCGACACGGTGAAGGTCCGCGTCACCTCCAGCGCCGGCAGCATCGAGCTGACAGCGACCGAGACGGGCAAGGCCACCGGCGTGTTCCAGGCCGAGGTGAAGACCGTCGCCGCCGGCGGTGCCACCGCGCCCGGTCCCGGCGTGCTGCCGGTCAAGCCTGGCGAGCAGGTCCAACTCAGCTACCGCGACCAGAGCAATGTCAGACCCGGTGGACCGGTCGAGCGCACCGCGCTGCTGCGCGAGGTGGTGGCGAGCGATGGCACCCTGGCCATCCTCCCGACCACTTCGACTACAGACCCGGCAACGGGCAAGTCGGCGTGGACCACCGGTGCACCGGTCGCGAAGGCCGAGGTCGTGCTCGCTCCGCTGCATATCGAGGTCAACGACCCGGATGCGATGGTCAGCGCCGGTTCGCGCGTGCGCGTGCGCGTCGCGACGGAGCGCGGTGCGGTGCAGGATCTGCTGCTTGCCCCGAACGGCGACCCAGCCGGCGGCCTGTTCGCCGGCAGCGTCGCGCTGGTCCTCGGTACCCCGGCCGATGGCACCATGCCGGTGCTGCCGGTCGGTGTGCCACGCGGCAGCGCCGCCCCCGCCCAGCCCGGTCCGCTCGGCGCCGTGCCGGCGATGCCGGTGGTCGGTGGTGAACGGATCACCGTCACCTACCTCGAAGGCGTCGCGCGCAACGCCGCCGACGCGGCGGTCGCCGAGGTGGCGGCCAAGCCGAGTCTGCCCAGTGGCGAGGCACGGCTGGTGACAGCGGGAGCGCTTCGCCTGACCGAGGACGATTTCGCCACCCCGGTCGCCGGGCTGCATGTCGCCGGCAAGCTGTGCTTCCTGGTCGTCGATCCGGATGCGGATACCAGCGATGCCCGCGATGCAGCGGTGGTCGAGATCAGCGCCGCGAGCGGCGACCGGTTGACCATACAGGCGGGCGAGACCGAATTGCACAGCGGCGTGTTCACGGGATCGATCCCGCTCAGCCAGGGTGCGGCGGTGGCCGATGACCTGCTTCAGGTCGCCCTTGGCGATACCCTGACCGTGACCTACCGTGAGGCCGGGCGAGCCACCGCGCCGTCGGCCACGCTGCCGGTAGCGAAGGGGCATGACGCCGCACTCAGCGTCTTCGCCAAGCGCTTCGCCGACGACCAGCTCGCAGCGCGCACCCAGCTGCGCCTGGCCGAGAGCTGGTTCGAGATCTACAAGCGGCAGCGCCAGGACCTCAAGGCGATGGAGAAGGCCAAGGGCCGGCCGCAGGACATCGCCGCGCTGAAGGCCGCCATCGCCGAGTCCCTGTCTGAGGGCACCTCACTGCTGCAGCGCACGGTCAGCGATGATCCCGACGGCGCGCAGGCCGATCAGGTGCTGTTCCTGCTCGGCAACTTCGAGCAGGAGTCGGGCACCTACCTGTCGGCCATCGACCGCTACCGCAGCCTGCTCGGCCAGTTCCCCGACAGCCAGCGGGCGGCGGATGCGCAGTTCAAGATCGCGCAGTGCTTCGAGGAGCAGAAGCGCTTCGATGACGCCTGGGAGGCCTATGTCCGCCTCGCCTACCGCTGGCCCGATCATGAACTGGTCGCCGACGCCATGGCGCGCATCGGCCTGTATTACGACGATCGCGGCAAGGGCCTGGCCAAGGCGGCGCGCGAGGCGTGGCTGCAGGCCAACCCCGGGGCCGAGGCCTCGGCCGCACCGATGCCCAAGGAGGCGGTGGTCGAGTTCACCCAGGCCGCCGCGGTGTACGCCAAGCTGGTCGATCGCTTCCCCGACCACCGCATCGCCGACCAGATCATGCTGGCGCACGGCAACAGCCTCTACCAGTGCGCCCGCTGGCTGGAGGCGCAGCGGGTGTTCGATGCCTTCCTGCTCAAGTACCCGGGCAGTCCGGCCCTGCCCAAGGGCCTCTACTGGGCCGCATCCGCCGCTCTCGAAGCCGGCGACGCGCGTGGGGCCTATCTGCGCTTCGGCAGGCTGACCCAGGACTTCCCGGATTCCAACGAGGCCAAGTTCGCACGTGGCCGCTTGATGACCGACAAGCGGCTCAAGGGCGTCACCATGGTCGACGAGAAATAAGAAAGAAGGATTCCTCCATGCTGCAATTCATGATCGATGGTGGCTGGTGCATGTGGCCCATCCTGGGCTGCTCGGTCATCGCCCTCGGCATCTTCCTCGAACGCCTGGAGGCACTGAAGGAGGCCGAGATCGACACCGATGCGCTGATCGACGGCATCTCCTCGCGCGTCCAGGAGGACGACATCGACGGGGCGGTCGCGGTGGCCGAGGAATCGCCCGGCCCGGTGGCGGCGACCCTGGCGGTCGGTCTGCGCAAGCTGCGCTTCCTCACCGGCCTGGGCAAGAGCCCCGATGAGATCGAGGCCGGGGTGACCAAGGCGATGGAGGACCACGGCGCCAGCGTGGTCGATCACCTCGAACGCAACCTGCCGATGCTCGCGACCATGGCGGCGATGGCGCCGCTGATCGGCATGCTCGGCACCGTGGTCGGTCTGATCGATGCGTTCAGCGCGATCATGCAGGCTGGCAACGTGCGGCCTGACAAGGTCGCGGGCGGCATCTCGGTGGCCCTGCTCACCACCGCGGCCGGTCTGATCGTCGCGGTGCCGGCGACGCTGTTCTACAACACCCTGGTCGCCCGGGTGAACCGCGTGCTGCTGCGCGTGCAGAGCGCCGGCACCGAACTGACCGAGGAGCTGACCGCCATCCGCTCGCAGGGACCGCGCGGATGAAGCTGCCGGTGAAGCGCGGCCGCATCCTGGCGGATTCGAACCTGGTGAGCATGGGCGACATCGCATTCCAGCTCATCGTGTTCTTCATGGTCGCCGCGACCTTCACCCGGTCGATGTCGATGAATGTCGAACTTCCGAGTGGCGACGACAATGCGGTGCAGGACGACAGCCGTTCGATCACCGTGCAGGCCGGCGCGAAGGCTATGGCGGTCAACGAGCAGCCCCTTGAACTGGACCAGCTCGAAGGCCGCCTGCGCGAACTGCTCGCCGGCCGTGCCGAGGGGGCGGACCGGGTCGTGGTCCTGGTGACCAGCGACGACATCCCGTTCCAGCGCCACGCCGCGATCATGCACATCATCCGCCGTTCCGGTGGCGTCGTCGCGGTGATGTACGAGGAGGAGGGGGGATGAAGCTCAACCTGCGCCGGGCGACCCTGCTGCGCGATTCCAGCCTGGTGAGCATGGGCGACATCGCCTTCCAGCTCATCGTGTTCTTCATGGTCACCACCACGTTCATGCGTGACAGCACCCAGGTCGATCTGCCGCGCCTGCCGCTCAGCGACAAGACCGAGTCGCCGATCAGCGTCGCCATCGATGCCGGCGGCAAACTGCACCTCGACGGGCAGCCGGTCGATACCAGCGGCTCCCTGGAGGGCCAGTTGCGCACCCTGCTCGCCGGCCGCAGCAGCGCCGAGGAACGCCAGGTGCGCTTCCGCTGCGCTGCCAGCCTGACCCAGAAGGATTACCGTTCCGCGATGGAAGCGATCAGCAACGCCGGCGGCGTGATCGCCGTGATGCACGACCCCGAAGGCACCCCATGAGCCAGTCCGAACCGAACCCATTCAAGCGCCTGATGCGCTGGACCCTGATCAGCCTCGGCATCCATGCCGTGCTGATCGCGATCACCTCGATCGGCTATGTCCTCGGCCTGGGCAAGGATCCCGCCCCGGCCGAACCTGCCAAGGTCGAGGCCAAGCCGCCTGGCGTCGCCGCCCCCGCACCGGTGGCCAAGCCGGCCGCCGATGCCCAGGCGGCGGAGGGCTTGCCGCCGGTGCCCAAGGCCAAGGACGCGGACGCCGCCTTCTTCGGCAAGCCGGAGACCGACGCCAAGAAGCTGCAGGATGGTCCTGACAGCCGTCCCGATCTTGATGCCCTGAAGTAACGACGCCGCCGTGATCCACGCCCATCCACCCGCTCCCGACTGGTCGCGCCGGCTGCTCTACGCGGCCCCGGTGTGCGCTGGCGCGGCGTGGGGCGTGGCGTGGTGGTTGCTGAAGGGCGCTCCGGCGGCCGAGCGCGATGTGCTGGCTGCTCTGGCGGCGATGCTCGCTGGCGGGATCCCGCTCGCTGTCGCCTGGTGGTGGCGGCAGATCGCGCGCCTCCGCTCGCGCCGTCATCCGCGTCCGGGCGAGCTGCCGGCACGCACCGCGCGTCGCCTCGATGAGGACCGCCGCCTGCGTTACGGCATCATGGGCGCCTATCAGGCGCATCTGCTGCTGTTCCTGCTGCCCTTCATCGTGTTCAGTTGCGCCAAGCGCCTGGGCCCGCCAGGAGGTGGCGGAGGGATCGTCGGGGCCCAGCCGCAGGAGGAGCAGGTCGAGGTGGTCAAGGTGCTGCGCAAGAAGATGATCGTCAATCCGTTCAGCGCCATCAAGCTGAAGAAGCCGAACGAGGTAGACATCGACATCAAGGAGCAGACCCAGCGTCTCGCCACCGCGCAGCAGGCCGGCGGCGATGGCCAGGGCAGTGGCGGCTATGAGGGTGGCGAGGGCAGCGAGCTGAACTTCGTCATCCTCGACCACGGCGCCGCCGGCTGGGACGAGGCGGTGTCGGCAGCCGCCCCCAACCTGCTGCGCGAATTGCGCACCCGCCTGTCCGTGCCCACCGCGCGCCGGCCGGTGACGGTGACGCTGGGCGATCTGATGGCGCAGAAGGACGATGCCCAGCAGCCGTCGCTCATCTACCTGTGTCTGGCGCGCAACCCGCCGAAGCTGGGCGAGCGCGAGGTCGAGTGGTTGCGCCGCTATCTGGTCGAGCTGCACGGGCTGCTGCTGCTCGACGACACCGGCGGCGGACGCGGCCATGCCGAATCGCTGGCCCGTCGGGTGATGCCGGGCCGCCCGCTCGTCGCCATCCCCAACGACGATGCGCTCTGGCGCATACGTCAGCCGATGCGCGAGCCGGATCGCGCCCTGGCGCGGCACGGCGGCGATCGCGTGCTGGGGGTGCGCGAAGGCCAGCGCTGGAGCATCGTGTACCATCCCGGCGATCTGGTCGATGGCTGGCGCGGCGCCTATGGTCCGCAATGGCAGGAGATCGCCTACCAGTTCGGCAGCAATGTGTTCGACTACGCCACCCGCCAGTTCACCCGCCGGCTACGTTCGCAGACTGCGCCGCCATGAAGCTGCCCCTCGCTCTCCTGGTCGCCCTGGCCGTCTGGCTGCCCGGTGGCGAGCCCAGGCTGACGCCCGATCCGGCGGCGCTTGAGAACCTGCCGCAGGCCGAGCGCTGGCTGCTGCTCGAAGCGCAGGAGGCCTATGGCAAGGGACGCTATGCCGCTGCTGCCATCGCCTGGGAGAAATTCGGACGCAAGCATCCCGACAGCGCTCTGTGGGCTTTCGCCGGCTGGCGCCGGGCGGAAGCGCTGCGCCTCGACAAGAAGCAGGACGGGGCGATCGCCGCACTCAAGGAGTTGATCGATCTGGCGCCCGAGGCGGCCGAAACGGCCGAGGCCCTGCTGCTGCTGGCCGAGTGCCAGGCCGAGGCTGGCCTGGTGGCTGAAGCCGTCGCCACCGCCAAGGACCTGCTGGCGCGCTTCCCTGCCTCCAGCGCGGCATTACCGGCCCGTCTGGTGCAGGACGACGGTCTGGTCAACCAGGCCAAGCAGCAGAACCTGCCGACCGACCGCCTGCGCAGCCAGCGGCTGGCGGTGCTCGGCCCGATCGGCGAGCGCCTCGACGACGATCCGCGCAACCGCCGGGCCCAGGAGCTGGGCCTGCGCCGCCTCGTCGAACTGGCTCTCGCCGGCGGCGAGCTGCCGCGCGTCGCCGCCCTGGTGAAGACGGTGCTGGCTTCGCAGCAGGCGCGCGAACTCGCCGAGGTGGCGGTGGACGCCGGCCGCGAGGTGATGAAGCGCGGCTGGTCGTCAGGCGACGACGTCATCGCCGGCCAGGTGGCAGCCGTGCTCTGGCCTGACGCCCAGACCCTCGCCGTGGAACGCGGACGCTTGCGTCTGGAATGGCTGCAGTGGGTACGGCGCGAACCGGCTGAGGTGGCGAAGGCCCAGGGCGTCGAGCCCAAGGCGCTGCAGGAGCGCTGTCTCGCCGACATGGCCGATCTCGCCGGTTCGGCCGATACCGCTGCGAGGTCCATGGGGCGCAACGATGGACGCCGTGAGGCCCTCGCCTGGCTTGCCGCCGCGGCCCGGCTGTCGGCCGGGCAGGATGTGGCGGCCGCCGAGCAGCTGCCGGTCAGCATCGGCAGGCCGCTTGTTCGCCGCGATGCCGGCCGCTGGTGGGAACTGGGCGAACGCGCTGCCGTCGAGCCGGGCAAGCTGCTGGCCATCCTGCCGCGCCTCGCCGAGGGCCGCGAGCGCCGTCTGGCCGAGATGGACCTCAAGGCGTGGACGGCGCAGCGCCTGCGCACCGGCGAGCCTGCGCTGGCGGCTGCGAACGAAGCCATCGCCATCGCCATCGCGTTCGAGGGCGAGGATCCCGAGCGGGCTGGGGATTACATCGCGCTCCAGGCCGAACTGCTGCGCCGCGTCTGCCGCCAGCATGACCGCGCGATCGAGGCCTATGCCCGGCTCAATCGTCCGCCATCCAGCGACTTCGCCATCGCCGAGACCCTGGCGGAGAAGGGCGATCACCAGGCGGCGGCCGCCAAGCTCGGCGAGATCGCCGCCATCCACGCCGGCAAGGATGCCGGCGGCGAGGCCCTGGTGCGCCTGGGGGTGATGCTGCACCGCAACCTCAAGGACAAGGCGCGCGCCGTCCTGGTGCTCCGCCAGGTGTGCGATGAGCATCCCAACACCAAGCATTACGGCGAGGCGCACCGCTACCTGCAGAGCGAGCTCGGAGTCACCTACACCGGTGGAGGCGGCAAGCGCCAGCCCAAGTAGGCTGGCTCAGCCGGCGACGGGCGGATCGATCGGCGGCAGGCCGCGCTCGGCGCGCTTGGCGTGACGCACCGAACGCTCCAGCAGGCAGCCGGCCAGGCAGGCTGGGGGGCAGGACGCATCGCAGGGATCGAGGTGCACGGTGATGGTCGAGGCTGGGAACTTGGCTCGCACGCCCTGTTCGATCGCTTCGGCAACCTCGTGCGCTTGGCCGACCGTCTGCTGGTGCTCGACCACGACATGCACATCGATGAAGCGGTGGGCGCCGGCCTTGCGTGTGCGCAGGTCGTGGAAGCCGGTGATGCGTGGCAGGAAGCTGTGGACGAAGCCACGGATCCACTCGACCTCGGCAGGCGGCAGGCCCTGGTCGAGCAGATCGCCCCCGGCCTGCCAGGTCAGCTCGAAGGCGGCTTTGAGGATCAGCAGGGCGACGACGATGGCGACGGCCGGATCGACCCACCACAGGTCGGCGCCTGCGAAGGTTGCCGCGACCCAGATCACGCCCAGGGCCAGCATCACCCCGGCCGAGGTGAAGACATCGGTACGCAGGTGCCAGGCGTCGGCCTGCAGGGCGATCGAGTCGCACTCCTTGCCCACGCGCATCAGGTAGGTCGAGACCAGCAGATTGATGCCGGAGGAGGCTGCCATCACAGCGAAGCCCCAGCCGGCGCCGGTCACCGGGGTCGGGTTGGAGAACTTGTGCACCGCCTCGACGATGATCCACGCCGAAGCCCCGACGATGAGCAGGGCCTCGATGACCGCTGACAGGTTCTCGATCTTGCCATGACCATACGGATGGTCGTCATCGGCGGGTTTGCCGGCGGTGGTGACGGCGAACCAGGCGATCAGCGCCGCGAGCAGATCGACCGCGCTGTGGATCGCCTCCGACACCACGGCGACCGAACCGATGGCGAGGCCGACGACCAGCTTTGCCGCGACCAGCACACTGTTCGACAGCACCGAGAGGGCTGCTGCCCGGCTGGTCCGCCGGTTGCGGGTGGTTGAAGTCGGTGGGTCTGCCATGAGCTGGAATCATGATCGGCGGGCGGCTGCGGCAACACCGTCGCCCTGTGATAACGATTGTCAGGAGAGGGAGGTCTTCCCCGGATCCCCAGGCACTTCACGCACCAGGCGGGGAACCAGCCAGCCGGACAGCTGGGCGGCCAGGTCGCGGTGGATGGAGACGGCTTGCGCATCCTCGACCGCGAAGTGGGCGGCGCCGGCGACCCGGTCGAGCTGATGCAGGTAGTAGGGCAGCACGCCGATGGCGGCGAGGCGCTCCGACAGGTCGGCGAGGGTCTCGACGGCGTCGTTGACCCCGGCCAGCAGCACCGACTGGTTGAGCAGCAGGATGCCGGCCTGGCGCAGGGTGGCGCAGGCCGTGGCGACCTCGGGCGACAGCTCGCGGGCGTGGTTGGCGTGGATCACCACGGTGCAGGTCAGGCGGGTGCCGGTGAGGGCGGCGAGCAGGCCTGGCGTCGTGCGGCTGGGCAGCACCACCGGCAGACGGGTGTGGACGCGCAGCCGGGCGAGGTGCGGGATGCGCGCCGCGTCGGCGACCAGGGCGGCCAACTGGGCGTCGGGCAGGGTCAGGGGATCGCCGCCCGACAGGATCAGCTCGTGGCATTCCGGGTCGGCGGCCAGCGCGGCCAGGGCCGGGTTCCACCAGGCCGCGCCACGCGGCAGGTCGGCGTAGGGGAAATGGCGGCGGAAGCAGTAGCGGCAGTGCACCGCGCAGGCCCCGGTGGCGACCAGCAGGGCGCGGCCACGGTATTTGGTGAGCAGGCCGGGGGCCGGGTCGCAGCCCGATTCATGCAGTGGATCGGCGGTGAAACCGGGGGGCGAGGCCAATTCATCACCCAGCGGCAGGACCTGGCGCAGCAGGGGGTCGAGAGGATCACCTGGGCGCATCAGGGCGGCGAAACCACGCGGGACCAGCAGGGGGAAGCCCTGCGCGGCCTGGCGGGCGGCGCTCAGGCCGGAGTCAGGCAGGCCGAGGTGCTGCCAAAGGGCGTCCACCGTGCGGAAGGCCTGGGCCAGTTCCGCCTGCCAGGTGGCGGGGGCTGGCGACGACGGTTCGCTGGCATCGGCCGCAGGGGTCGATACCGTCCGCGCCTCACCTGGTGGGCATGCCTGCATGGCGCGCCCGTTTACAGCATGCCGAGGGCCGTTCCATGACCAGCATCCCGATCTCCGACGTCAGCAAGGGCGCCAAGCTCATCTTCGACGGCAACCCTTGGCTCGTCACCGAGGTCAACTTCGTGAAGCCCGGCAAGGGCAACGCCTTCTACAAGTGCCGGGTGAAGAACCTGGTCACCGGCAACGTGCTGGAGAAGACCATCCGTGGTGGTGAAAAGGTCGAGACGGCCGACGTCAGCGACGCCGACATGACCTACCTGTACGCCGACGCCAACGGCTACGTGTTCATGAACCAGACCGACTTCGAGCAGATGTCGGTCCCGACCAAGGTGGTTGGCGACGACAAGGACTTCCTGCTCGAGAACATGGAATGCCAGGTGACCTTGTGGAACGGCGAGCCGATCCAGGTCCGCCTGCCCAACACCGTCACCCTCGAGATCGAGTACACCGAGCCGGCGGTCAAGGGCGACACCCAGAGCCGTGTGCTGAAGCCGGCCAAGATCAAGGGCACCGGCGCCAGCATCCAGGTGCCGATCTTCTGCGCCATCGGCGACAAGATCCTGGTCAATACCGAGTCGCGCGAGTTCAAGGGCCGCACCGACAAATAGCTTAGAGCTTAGAGCTTTGAGTCCGCATCGCATGCACGAGCCTCGTGTGGAATTCTGCGGGCTCCAAGCTCCAAGCTCCAAGCTCCAAGCTGCGTGGCGCCCCAGCGCCACGCTCGCCACCCTGCGCGCCCGGTCGGCCATGGTCGATCGGGTGCGTCGTTTCTTCACTGAACGCGGCGCGCTGGAGGTCGACACGCCGGTGCTGCAGGACGGCGCCAACCTCGACCACGGGGTGCAGCCCTTCGCGGTCGCCGGCCGCTTCCTGCCCACCAGCCCCGAGCATCCGCTCAAGCGTCTGGTCGCGGCCTACGGTCAGGATGTGTGGACCCTGGCTCCAGCCTTCCGCAGCGGCGAGCGCGGCACGCGCCACCAGCCCGAATTCCGCATGCTCGAGTGGTACCGCGTCGGCTGGGATGACGCGCGCCTGGCCGACGAGACGGTGGCTGTGCTGGAGCTGATCACGGGTTTAGGCGGCGGCACCGAGCGGCTGGCCTGGCACGACGCCTGGAGCCGCGCCGGCCTCGATCCCGCCACGGTCGGCCCGGCTGACGGTTTCAGCCGCGAGGAGCGCCTCGATCTGCTGCTGACCGAGCGCATCGAGCCCGGACTCGGACGCGGCTGCTGGACCGTGCTGACCGACTACCCCGCCAGTGGCGCGGCCCAGGCGCGGCTGCGCCGCGATGCCCAGGGGCGCAGCGTCGCGGCGCGCTTCGAGATCTACCGCGACGGCATCGAACTGGCGAACGGCTATCACGAGTGCGTCGAGGCCGCCGAACTGCGCGCCCGCCATCAGGCCGAACTGCCTGCGCATCCCGGCTGCCGTCTCGACGAGGGCTTCCACGCCATGATGGCCGATGGCCTGCCCGACTGCGCCGGTGTTGCGGTCGGCTTCGACCGCGCCGTGATGCTTGGACTGGGGCTGCGGACGGTGGCGGAGACGATGGCGTTTGCCTGGGATCAGGGTGCCGGCGGATAGAGCTGCGTCTGCACCAGCCAGGCGCCCGAGCCGGAGCGCAGGATCGCGGCGCCGCCATCGGGGATGACCACGGTCTGACGCAGACTCTCCAGCCGGCGATCCGGTAGCGCGATGGCGAGCAGCGGCCGGCCGGTGTCGTCCTGCACCTGGGTTTCCGCCATCGTGGTGGTCGCCGCCGCCTGGAAGCGGCAGGTCACGACGATGCCGGCGCGGGTGGGTGATGGCGTGACATCGAGCATCAGCCCGTCGAGCAGCGTGGCTGTGATCGGGTCGTGGCGCTCCTGCACCACATCGCTGTCGCTGATGTAGCGTCGGGCAACCCCGGCATGGCCGTGGGCGCGCTGACCGGGGGCGGTGACTACCGTCAATTGCGGTGCCCCGAGCGGGGCGGTGATGGTGGCGACCTCCGCCGCGTTGCGCGGCGCGCCGAGTCCCGCCCGGTCGGCGGGCAGGCGCCACAGCCGCACCTGCACTTGGCGCAGCAGATCACGTTCCAACCCGGCGAGGATGGCGGCGATGCGTTCGTGGACCTCGGGCAGCTGGGTGACCACCAGGGCCTCGTTGCGGTCTTCGATCGCCGTCCCGATGGTTTCCGACCAGGCACCGGCGCCGACCTCCTGGATCACCGTCTGCATCAGGTCGAGGGTCGAGGCGCCGGATGCTGCGGCGGGAGGCAGCAGCTGCGAGCCGGTTCCGCCCGGCTGCGGCGTATGCAGGCTGGGGCCGGGTCGGTCCACGGGCGCCAGGTGCAGATGCCGTACATCGTACACCCGCACGACCAGGCGGGAGCGGTCGGCGGCGTCGGCATCGCCGACGCGCAACCGCGCGCCATCGAGGGTGATCGCGAGACGGTACTGGTCGCGCAGCAAGCGCAGGGCGTCGGCCCAGCGGGCATCATCGATGGCGAGCCGCACCGAGGCGGCGAGGCGCGGATGGACCTCGGCCTCGATGCTCAGTCCCGCCTCGCAGGCGTCAGCCAGCGCCTCGATCACTGTGAGCAGCGGTTTGCCATCGGCGTGCAGATCGACGGTCGCCGGTTGCGCGGCGGAACAGGCGGCGGCGCAGGCGAGTGCAGCCAGGGTGCGGCGGATCATGGCAGTTCCTCAGCGATGATGACGGCCCGGCCGGCGGGGTGCTCGGCGCACAGTACCAGCGCAGATCCGCGTGGCAGGACGGCCTCGCCGGTGGGGGTCCACAGCCAGCGGGCATCGACCTGCATGGCGATGCGGCTGCCGTCGCCGGTGCGCTGCGGAGCCACCAGTTTGCCGTCGGCATCCGTCTCAGGTGGACGCACGCGGGCGGATTCGGCCACCACGCGTTCGGTGATCTCCGGGGCTTCGACCCAGGACAGGCGGTAGGACAGCACGCTGAGGCCGGCGCCGCGCAGGGCGCGGACCTCGGCGTGACGGCCGGAATCCAGCACCTCGACAACCGGATCGTGGCGCGTGGAGACGACTTCGAGATCGGTCAGGGCCGAGCGCTCGCCGCGCGTGCCGCCTTCGACGCGTTGGCCAGCGAGGGACGCGAGTTCGATGACGCTGGGGGCAGCCAGGCGCGCGGCCAGGGTGGCGGCCTCGGCGGTGGGGACGATACCGGTGGGCAGCGCGGATTCGCCGGCTGCAGTTCCGAAGGTCAGTCGCCAGCCCACCGGCCGCACGCTGGCGGCCAGGGCGACGTCGAGGGCGGTGCGCAGTCGCGCCTCCTCCTCGGGGGTGGCCAGGATGCGCAGGCGGGTGCGGCCCTCAGGTTGCAGTTGGCAGCCTGGTTCAAGGGCCTGCAGCCAACGCAGCACGTCATCGGCGGGGTTGGAGCTGTGACCAGTGTCTGCGCCCGTGCTGGCGATGAGGTCGCCGTTCATCTCAGAGGGATGAGCAGCAAGAGGGCCAAGAGGCTGTCCTGGAAATTCAGCCACACTCATGCCGATGCCGTACGCGGCCAGGTCGAGATCGACCGGCCGCCGGCGCACGGCATCGCGATCGGCGAGGCTTTCGATGCGCAGGCGCAGCGGTTCGGCGGTGAATACCAGGCCTTGGGTGCGCTCAAGTTCGTTCAGCAGGCTTTCGAGGGATTCCTTGCGCTGCGTCAGCAGGGTGACGCGCTGCTGTCCGGCCAGCGCCTCGACCTGCGCGCTGGCCGCCAACGGCCGCTCGGAGATCCTGGCGAGGGCGGTCAGCACCTCGCGTAGCGGGGTGTCGCGCCAGGCGGCGCGGTGGGTCAGGGCAAGCCATTCCGGGGGCTTGGGCGCATCGATGTCGAGGGCGGTGGCGCTGGCTGCGGTGAACAGCACGGCCAGGGTCCAGGCGGTGGATCGGATCATGCATCCAGCATGGGCCGAGCCGTCCGTCCGTCGAGTCCGGGCTGCGTCGTCGGCTGGCTGGCGTCAGGTGCGCTGGCGCCGCAGCCGGTCGAGGATGACGTAGCAGGCCGGCACCACGAACAGCGAGAGCACGGTGGACAGGATCACGCCGCCGAGCACCGCGACCGCCATCGGCTGACGCAGCTCCGTGCCGGCGCCCAGGCCGAAGGAGACCGGTACCGCGGCGGCGGCGGTGGCGCAGCTGGTCATCAGGATCGGACGCAGGCGCACCGAGCCGGCGCGCAGGATCGCCCAGCCGGCGCTTAGTCCGGCGGCGCGGCCACGTTCGGCGTAATCGACCAGGATGATCGAGTTCTTCTTCACCAGACCCATCAGCAGCAGCACGCCGATGAAGCTGAAGATGTTCAGGCTGAAGCCGCCGATCGCGAGGCTGAAGGCGGCGCCGGCGATCGCCAGGGGCAGGATCGACAGCACGGTGAATGGGTGGATCAGCGAGTTGAACTGCGCCGCCAGGATCATCCAGGCGAAGACGATGCCGAGCACGAAGGCGGTGGCGAAACCGACCAGCACCTCGCGGAAGTAGGCGCTGGCACCCTCCTCGGCCAACGCGACCCCGCCCGGCAACTGGGTCGTTTGCGCCTGCATCCACGCCAGACCCTCGCCCTGGCCCTTGCCTGGGACCATGTTGGCGAACACCGAGATGGCGCGGTTGTGATCCTTGCGCGTGATCTGCTGCAGCACGGCGCGCTCCTCGCTGCGCACGAGTTCGGACAGCGGGACCAGCGCCCCGGAGGCGGCGCGCACGCGGTAGGTGGCGAGGTCGTCCGGGGTGAGGCGGTCGGCGTCGAGCAGGCGGGCGCGGATGTCGACGCGGCGCGAACCCTGGCTGAACTTCCCGACCTTCACGCCACCGACCAGGATGTTGACCGCAGCAGCGACATCTGCCACCGGCACGCCGAGGTCGGCGCAGCGCTCGCGGTCGGGGCGCACGGCAAGCTCGGGGCGGCCGAGCTGGTAGTCGGTGTCGATGTCGCGGAACAGTCCGCTGTCGGCCATGCGCGCGGTCAGGGCCTCGGAGGCGGATACCAGGCCGTCCCACTCGTTGCCGCGCAGGCTGTATTCGACGGTGTAGCCGCGACTGCCCGGCCCGGGGTTCTCCTGCACCACCGCCTTGAGGCCGGGGATGGCATTGAGCTGCTCGGTGACGACATCCTTGAACGCGAACTTGCCCATACGTCCGCGCGGCGGCGTCAGGGTGACGAACTGCACCGCGGTGTTGACGCCGGTGCCACCAAAGCCGCCGACGATGGTGTACGAGCGCTGGATCTCCGGCCGCGCCGCCATCCATGCCTCGACCCGGCGCATCAGGCCGTCCATCTCGTGCAGGCTGGCGCCGGCCTGCGTCTCGTAGCGTACGAACAGCACGCCGTCATCGACCTGCGGGGTCGCCTCTTTGCGCAGCAGCGGGCTGGCCATGAGCGCGATCGCGCCGGCAAAGATGAGCAACGAGCCGAGTACCATCTTCACCGGGTGGCGCAGGCTCCACGGCAGCAGACGGCGGTAGCCGCGCGCCAGGCGGGCGAAGGCGGCATCGACCGCCGTGCCCAGCCGGCCGCGCTCGGGACGGCCGGGGACCATGAACTGGGCGCAGCGCGCCGGAGCCAGGGTCACGGCTTCGAGGTAGGAAATGCCAACCGCCACCGATAGGGCGACGCCGAACTGCAGGAAGAACTGGCCGATGATGCCGGGCATGAACACCACCGGCAGGAAGATGGCGATGACCGCCACGGTGGCGGCGAGGGCGGCGAAACGGATCTCGCGCGTGCCCAGCGAGGCAGCACGGCGTACCGCCATCCCGGTCTCGGCGTGGCGGCTGATGTTCTCCTGCACCATGATCGCGTCATCGACCACGACGCCGATCGCCAGGGCGAGGGCGAGCAGGGTGAAGGTGTTGAGGGTGAAGCCGCAGAAGTACAACACCGCCACCGTGCCGAAGACCGACATCGGGATGGCGAGGATGATGTTGAAGGCGGCACGCAGGCTGCCCAGGAACAGCCAGCAGACCAACGAGGTCAGGGCGACGGAAAGCAGGAACTCGAACTCGGTCTCGCGCACCGAGGCTGCGATGTACGAGGCGCCGTCGTAGTTGACCGACAGCTCCATGCCCTTGGGCAGGGTCGGGCGGATCGCTTCGATGGTGTGCTTGGCGGCATCGGCCACAGATACCGCGTTCTCGCCGATCTGCTTCTTCACCCCCAGGGCCTGGGCCGGCTGGCCGGAGTTGCGCCCGAAGGCGCGTCCTCGACCAGGGCGACGGCGGAGAGGCGGATCGGCCGGGCCGGCGTCCCGCCGACGACCATGCCGCGCAATTCGTCGAGGGTCAGGGCCTCGCCGAGGATGCGCACATCCATCTCGCGCGCACCGCTTTCGATGCGGCCTCCCGGCAGCTCCTGGTGGTTACGGCGGATCGCCGCCACGACTTCGCTGGCGGTCAGGCCATAGCCATCGAGGCGGGCGCGGTCCAACCAGATGCGCACGCTGCGTTCGAGGTAGCCGCCCCATTGGATCTCGCCCACGCCGGGCACCGCCTGCAGCTTGGGGCGCACCAGATAACGCGCCGCATCGGCCAGTTCGGCCGGAGAGCGAGATCCACAGGATCGGCATCTCCTCGAAGTTGGCCTTCTGCACCACTGGCGGTTCGACGTCGGCGGGCAGCAGGAACTGCACCTGACCGAGCTTGTTCTGCACATCCTGCACCGCCGCGTCGATGTCGCGCCCGACGCGCAGTTCGAGCTGCACCGTGCCGCTGCCCTGGCGCGAGGTCGAGGTCAGCGACTTCAGCCCCTCGATCTGCGCCAGCGCCTCCTCGACCGGCTCGATGACGTCGTGTTCGATCATCTCCGGTGCGGCACCGGTCCACAGGAACTGGACGGTGACGTAGGGGATGTCCACGTCGGGCATCTGCGAGATGCCGATACGGGCGTAGCCGATGACGCCGAAGATCAGGGTCGCCAGCATCAGCATCCAGGCGAGGACCGGACGCTGGATGCAGGTGTCGGTGAAGCTCATCGGGCCTCTGATGCCCCGAGGGCGAGTGGCGCCCCGTCGCGCAGGGCGTCTGCGCCGCGCGTCACTACGCGCTCGCCCACCGCCAGGCCGTCGGCGATGGCGATGCGGCCGTCGCGGGTACGCCCACCCAGGGTGACGCGGCGTTCGCGCGCCACCGCTGTCTCGCCCTGGCCCTCGACGACATAGAGCAGGAAGCCGCGCGAACTGGGCCGCACCGCCAGGTCGGGCACCAGGATGCGTGCGGCACCGGCCGGCAGGTCGATGCGCAGCGCGGCGAAGGCGCCGGGACGGACCTCGGCGGCGTCGGCGTCGGCGACCTGGGCCATGATCGGCACCAGCCGGCTGGCCGGGTCGGCGGCTTCGCCAACCAGGGTGAGCACGGCGGCGCGCTCGGCCGCCTCGCCGTCCAGGCGGAAGGTCACGGCCATGCCCGGTCGCAGGATGGCGGCTTCGCCGACCGGCACCTGGGCATGCAGCAGCACGCGGCTGCGGTCGATCAGGGTGGCGATGGCCGTTCCCGGGCTGGCCGGCTGACCGGTCTCGGCGAGGCGTTCCTGGATCACCCCGGCGAGCGGGCTGGTCACGCTGGCTTCGGCGAGGTCGAGTTCGGCGCGGCGCAGCGCGGCCTCGGCCGCGCCCACGTCGGCTTCGGCCTGGGCGGCTTGGGCGCGTACGCGTGCCAGATCATCGTCGCTGATCAGGCCGGGCTGTTCCTTGGCGGCCTGCTCGCGCCGGCGGCGCTGCGCATGCGCGTCATCGCGCGCCGCGCTGGCACGGGCCAGTTGCGCCAGCGCGCCGTCGACCGCCAGGCGGTAGCGTGCGGCGTCGATCTCGGCGACCACCTGGCCGGCCGCGACCCGGTCGCCCTGCTGCACCAGGATGCGGTCGATGACCCCGGAGACGCGTGCGGTCAGGCGCACGGTCTCGCGCGGCGCCAGACTGGCCGGGGCGCTGACCGAGCGCAGCTCGGGTTCGGCGACGGCGGCGATCGCTTCGACCGGAAAGCGCTTCGCCGGTGCGGCGCTGGCGGCCGGATCGGCGCCGCAGCCTGCCAGGACCAGCCCCAGGAGGACGGCTGCCCCTTTCCTCACTGCTGGCCCACCGGCTCGCGGTCGCTCAGCGGCCACAGGCCGGCGAGGTCGCGCAGGCTGAGCTTGCTGCGCGCCAGGTCGAGGCGGGCGGCGACCAGGCCGCTTTCGGCTTCGAATTGGCTGCTGATCGCGTCGGCGTCCTCGAGTGCGGTGGCCAGGCCCTGCTTGTAGCGGGCGCGCACCTCCTCGGCGTTGGCGCGGGCGAGACGGTCGCGCGCCTCGGCCTGGGCGACCGTCGCTTCGGCGGTTTCCAGGTTGGCCAGGGCGGTGAGCAGTTCCTTGCGCAGGCCGCGCAACTGCTGGGTGCGCGAGAGGCCGATCTCGCGCCGGTCGGCCTGCGCCTGATCGATCGCACCGCTGCGATCGCCGCCGTCGTAGAGCGCCCAGCTGGCAACCAGCGACAGGGTGATGTCGGCGGTCTTGTCGGCGGCGGCGCGGGCAGGGTCGTTGGTCTCGAACTGGCCGTATTCGGCGCGGGCCGTGATATCGGGCACCCAGCGGCCATAGGCGGCGCGCACATTCTGGTCGGCGGCGGACTCGCGGAACTGCAGGGCGCGCAGATCGGCGCGGTAGGCCAGGGACAGGCGCGCGAGCACATCGCCCTCGCGCGAGGGCACCGCGATCTCGGCCGGCACCGCGATCTCGCCGTCCACCGGGGCGACGATCAGGTCGGCCAGGGCGAGGCGCGAGGAGACGACGAAGTTGCGCGAGCGTGTGACCGAGAGCAGGGCGGTCGATTCCTCGAGCTCCGCGCGGGTCACATCGGTGCGCGTGGACAGGCCGGCCTGCAGCCGGGCCTTGGCGTCAGCGACCGAGGCGCGCGATACCTCCAGACGGTTGGTCGCGGCGATGACCTGGCGCTCGGCGGCCAGGACATTGAGGAAGATGTTGCCGACCGTGTAGGCGAGCACGCGTTTCAGTTCGAGCGATTCGAGCTGCTGCGCCTTCAGCGCGTACTTGGCGGCGGCCAGGCCCGACCAGGCGCTGGCGCGCAGCAGCGCCATCTCGGCCGAGGCGTTCCACGCCGTGGTCTCGTTGGCGCTGCCGCCATAGGGCAGGCGGTCCTGGTCGTTGGTGGAGAGTGAACCACCCAGCACCACGCTCGGGCGCAGCGCGGCGGTGGCGCGGGTGATCGTCGCCTCGGCCTTCTCGATGCGCGCCAGGGCGATCTCGGGCGTCTCGTTGCGCGCCAGGGCCAGGGCGATGGCCTGTTCCATGGTCAGCCCCTGGTTGAGCGGAGCCGGCGCAGCCGCCGCTTCCGGGACGGCTGGCAGTGGTGCTGGTGTCGGAACGGCTTCCTCGGCGCACAGCGCGGCAACGATGAGGAGGGAGGCGACGGGGCGGGAGATGATCATCGGTTCCTCGGGGACGGTGCAGGACTGCGGCGGTTGGGTTTGGTGGCTGGGCCGGTGATATGCGTGACGCCGGCGGCGATCTTGGCGGAGATGCGGCGCAGGGCCTGCCTCTCCTCGTCGTCCAATTCGCCCATCAGCTTGGCCATGCGGCGGAAATGATCGGGCAGCATGTCGTCGAGGAAGCGCCGACCCCCGGTGGTCAGACTGACCTGTAGGCTGCGCCGGTCGCCATCGTTGCGCGTGCGTTTGATCAGACCGTCGGCCTCGAGGCCGTCGAGCAGTCCGGTGATCGTGGCCCGGGTCACGCCGCATGAACCGGCGATCTGGCTGGGGGTCAGTGCGAGGTCGGGCTGGCGGTTGAGCAGCGCCAGCACGGTGAAGCGTCCGCACGAGGTGCCGTAGCGCGCAAAGTGCTCGTCCGAGGCGTGGAAGATCTCGCACGCGGCGCGCATGAAGGCGAGGAAGGCCGCCGTCGCCTCGGGATCAAGATCGGGATAGCGCCCGGCAAGGGCGCGCAGGTCCTGATCGTTCGGAAGATCACGCAGGATGATCATTGCTTAGGGACCGAATCATTAACCGGACACGGAAACCAGCAAGCGATAACCGGTTCCCGCTCTACCGCTGGAAGATCGGCAGATACTGGTTCGGGATCTGTAGGATGATCAGGGCCATCGCTGTGCCGTAGGCCGGGCCGGGGCCCTCCAGGGCGGGCCAGCTGCCGTCATTCATCTGCCGGGCGATCAGGGCGGGCGCGGCCAGATTCCAGTAGGCGGTCCAGTCGGCGCGCTCGGGGCTGTGGAACATCGCCTGGGCGGCGTAGTACTGCCCGTACCACAGGTACTGCGTGCCCTGCAGGTGGCCGCCGACATGGCGGCGGATGAAGCGCAGGGCCGGGCCGAGATGCGGGTCGGAAGCGGCGGTGACGCCGGCGCCGATCAGGCTCATGGCGCCAGCGGCGGCGCGCGGCACGCCTTCCGGACCCTCGGTGCCCCAGCTGCCGCCTGAGGCGGTGTAACTGAAGCCGCCGCCACCGGTGGCGCAGCGCCGCACATAGGCGATGGCGCGGGCGCTGGCTTCGACCGAGGCCTTGCCGCCGACGCCGACATTCCACGCCGCGCGCAGCGCCATGACCTGGCAGATGGTCACGCTGATGTCGGCATCGACCGGCACCGGTTGGTAGCGCCAGCCGCCTTCGGCGTTCTGACTGCGATGGATCAGGTCGATCGCCGCCTCAAGCGAACGACGCAGCGGCTCGCTCGGCTCCATGCCATAGCATTCGGCGAGGAAGAGGGTGGCGAAACCATGCCCGTACATGTTGCCGTAGTCGTTGCCGAGGTAGCCGCTGGCGCGGTCCTGGCGCGACATGACCGAGCGCAGGGCCTTGGCGCAGTTGGCGGCGTACAGGCCGCGCACCGGGGTGTGGCCGCCAGAGAGGAAGGCCATGCCGGCCAGGGCGGTGATGCCGGCTCCGTCACCGATCGCACCTTCGGCGTCCTGCAGTTTGGCCAGGGCGGCCAGGCCCTTGTCGATGGAGGCGTCGAGGGCGGCTTGGTTCGGCGCGTCGCCGGCGCGCAGCAGGCTGAGCAGGGCGAGGACGAGGAGGATGGCTCTCATCCTCGATCCTGAGGTTCGGCGTTCGGCGTTCGGCGTTCGGAGAAAGCGCCATTCCAGTTCAGCGCGTCGTTGCGATGTTGTTGACGACTCGGGAGCGCAGCCGCGTCCGGAGCGGGCTTGCGTGTAACGCCGAACGCCGAACGCCGAACGCCGAACGTTTGGGTGCAATCCCAGCTCATCGCTCCTCCAGCTTCTCGAGGTAGCGCTCGAAGAGTTGCAGGGCACCGGCCGGCAGGCGCTGCTCGCGCGCCTGGCGCAACTGTTCGCGGCGTTCGGGCGGCAGTTGCAGCAGGGCGGTGCGTTCCTGCTCGGCGCGCACCGCAGCTTCGACGCGGGTCTCGGCGGCCACCGCGCCGCCGGCTGCGGCGGCTCCGGGGGCGGCACCGCCGCCGGGCGAGGGGCTGGGCGGAGCGCCGTTCGGCTGCGGTGGCGGCGGCTTGCTGCCGGAACCGCCACCCGAGCCCTTGGCTTCGGCCAGCACCTGGCGCAGGGCCTCCTCGGAGGCGAGCATGTGGTGGCGGGCGGTGACGCCGCGATCGCGCGCGGCGAGGAAGCCAGCGGCGCCCTCGGCCGAACGCCGGGCGCGCGCGACCAGGACCTGCGGCCGGCTGCCCGGACGGGTCGCGCTTTCGACCAGGCCGACCAGCTTGGCGAGTTCGCTCTGCATCGCCCCGAGATCGGCTGGCCGGCCGGCGGCAGTCAGGGCGTGGATCTCGGTCTGGCGCGCGATCAGCAGGGCGATCTCGGCGGCGGGTGGGAAGGGGGCCTGGTTGCCGCCTCCACCGCCCTGCCCCCCGTCGCCTTCGCCGCCTTTGCTGTTTTGGGTGCTGGCGGCGATATCGATCACACGCTTCAGTTCTGCCAGAGCGATGCGCTCCAGGGCGAGGCCGCGCGCACCAAGGGCAGGGGTGCGCAGCTGGGTCAGGACGCGGTCCATCGCCGCCTCGACGCGCTTGACCGCGACCAGCGCGATCGGTGCCTGGTCGAGGGCCTTCACGCCTTCCTCGCGCAGGCGCAGCAGCACATCATCCTGGAGCTGGGCGATGGTCGCCAGGTCGCGCCGGGCGGCGAAGTCGGGTTCATCCTCGCCCATGCGTTTGTCCACCGGCAGGCTGTCGGCAAGGATGCGCGCCTGGTCGGTGAACAGGGCGCGCAGCAGGGCGATGACGTCGGGCTGCGACTTCTCGTTCTCCTGCTTCTCCTTCTCTTGCTGCTGCGGGTCCAGCGCGCGCTGCGCCTGACGCAGCAGTTCGGCGGCGGTGCCGGCGTCGCGCGCCGCAGCGGCCCGCTCGCCCTGCTGCAGCGCCGACTCGGCGCCCTGCTGGGCACCGGCGGCTGCGGCAGCGGACTTGGCCGCCTCGGGTTCGCGCTGCAGGTCGTTGGCCAGGCGTTCGGTGTCCTCGCGCAGGCGCTGCTGTTCGCGCTGTGCGCTCTCGCGGTCGAGGCCTTCGGCGATGGCGTCGGCGAGGCGCTCCTGGCGCTCGGCCAGTTCGCCGGCGCGGCGCGCCAGGTCGGCGGCGGCGTCGCCACCGCGCAGCGCGTCGAGCAGCCGGGTCAGGGCGGCGATCGCCGACTGCTGCTGTTCTGGCGTGCGCGCCCGACGGTCGGCGCTGGCGATGCTGCCCGAGGCCTGCTCCATGCGCTCGGCCGGGGTCTCGTTGCGTACCACCGCCTTGGCCGGATCGAGGCTGGCCGGCCCGGACAGGATGCGGCGTTCGGCGTCGGCGGCGCGGGCCGATAGCTCCTTCTGGCGGGCGGCGAGATCGGCCTGGCGGGTCTTGCCGGCCTCGTCGGGTTCGCGGGTCAGGTGCTCGCGCACGAAGGGCCGAGTTTCCTCGGCCAGGGCCTTCTGCCGTTCGAGCAGCAGGGCGACGATGCGCGTCAGGTCGCTGTCCGAGAGCATGCGGTCGAGGGCGCGTTCGGCCTTGTCGAGGGCGGCATCGCCGGCGCGCGCTGCTGCCTGGTCGCCACCGGCGGCCTTGCCGAGGGGAGCCGAGGCCTCTTCACCGGCCGCCTGGCGTGCTTCGGCGGCGGGCGCGATGCGCTCGGCCTCCAGGCTGTTCTCGGCCCAGCGCCGTTCGACCCGCGCCAGCAGTTCGGCGGCCCGCGTCGCATCCTGGGCGGCGGCGCGGGCGGCGGTGGGCAGCTTGGCCGGATCGGCGAGGGCCGGGGCCAGGGCTGTGCGCGCCTGGTGCACGCGGTCGCGGGCCTCGCCCAGCTGGCGCTCCAGCTCGCGGCGCAGCTCGTCCTCGGCTACGACCTTGAGCACCAGGGGCGAACTGACGCCGACTCCGGGGCCGGTGATGTCGTTGGCGTCCTCGGCCTTGCCTACCAGCGTGATGCTGCCACCCGGCCCGGTCAGGGTCGCGACATCCACCACCAGGCGGCGGGTCAGGCTGCGCCGGCCGTCGAGCTCTTCGGCGTGGAGGCTGCGCGGTTCGCTGGCGGCGGCGCCGGGCGCGGCCGGGGCGGCGGTCAGGCCGACGCGGGCCAGGCCGAAATCGTCGCCGGCCTCGACCGCGACCTGGACCTTGGCGCGCGGGCCGACCGCCTCGTCGCCGCGCGGGCCGGCGAGCGAGACGCTGGGCGCTCGGTCGGGCTCGACCGCGATCGGGAAGCGGGCGGCGGGGCGGATCGCGATGCTGTCGCCATCGACCGCCTCGACCACCAGTTCGCCGGCCTCGTGGATCGCCAGGTTGCCAAGCCAGGCGTCCCCGGCGGCGCGCAGGGCGAGTGGCTTCCCGGCGAAGGTTGCGCTCACTTGGGCCAAGGCGCGGCCGGGCGCGGCGGCGAGGCGCAGGCGTAGCGCCAAGGTGCTGCCGGCCAGGACCTGGCCGGCCGGGCTGGCCTGGTCGCGTTCCGGCAGGTGGCTGTAGGCCGGCGGGGTCAGGCGGGTCTCGGCCGCGATCAGGCGCGGGCGTTCGACCACCAGCACGCGGGTGGTCGTCGGATGGGCGTCGCCTCCGCTGACGCTGACCCGCCAGTTGCCCAGTGGCAGGGTCAGGGCCTGGCGCCACGGGCCACTGGTGCCCGGCAGTTGGCGCGCTCCGCCGTTGCCCTGGCCGTCGTCCCAGGCGATGCGTGCCGCGCCGCTGCCGCCGTGCGTGCGCTCGACCACGATGACGGCGGGTTCATCGGCGGCGACGACCGCGCGCTCGGGATGGGCGGTGAAGGCGGTGGCGCGCTGCCAGTCGTGGTCGGCCAGGGGCAGGGCGAGGCGTAGCAGGCCGTCACGCCAGAACCACGGCGCGGCCACCGCGATGGCGAGGCCGGCCGCCAGGGCGACTCCGGCCAGGCCGAGCAGGCGCGGCAGCTGGCGGGCCGGGACCAGCGCGGCGGGGGCCGGCATCGCCGCGCTGCACGCGGCGCTGGCCGTCTCATCAAGCGGGATGCCGGCGACGGCGGTGATCAGCCGGCCCTGCAGGGCGGGGGTGCGGCGCTCGACGAAGACCGCCAGTTCGTGGTCGGGCAGCGGGGTGCGCAGGGGCCGGATCAGCCGCCGCCAGGCGATCAGGCCGGCGCCACCGACGATCAGCGCCAGCACGGCGAGGCGCAGCCAGCCGGGCAGGAACCACAGGTAGTCGGCCAGCACCGCCGCACCGGCCGACGCAATCAGGACGCCGGCCAGTCGCGCCGTCCCGCCGAGCACGACGGTGCGGCGCAGGCGGGCGCGCACCGGGGCGAGGAGGACGGCGGGATCCATGCCCGCCATGTTCAGCCCGGGGGCTGGGGCGGCAACGCCGAAGGCAGGGCGTCGAGACGCCCGTGGCACCCCGCCAGGGCGGCCTCGGCGGCGGCCCGGCTGGCGCCCAGCCGGTGCATGGCGATGGCGGTCTTGGCCGACCAGCCGGCCTGTTCGAGCAGGGCGAAGGCCGCCTCGCGCGGCAGGCCGCTCAGGCTGCTGACGATGCGCGCCGCGCGGTCGCGCAGCTTCACGTTGCTCGCCTTCACGTCGACCATCAGGTTGCCGTGCACCTTGCCGGCCAGGACCATTAGCGCGGTCGAGATGCTGTTGAGCGCCAGCTTGGTCGCGGTGCCGGCCTTGAGCCGGGTCGAGCCGGTCAGCACTTCGGGGCCGGTGGGCAGCAGGATGCGCCGGCAGCCGGGCGGGGCGGGGACGTCGGCGCAGGTCAGGAGGGCGCAGAGCGGGCTGGAGGCTGGAGGCTGGAGGCTGGAGGCCCAGCGCAGCGCGCCCTGCACATACGGCGTGGTGCCGCCGGCGGCGATGCCCAGCACCGCGTCATCGGCGGTGAGGGCGAGGCGTTCGAGTTCCGGGATTGCGCCCTGGGCATCGTCTTCGGCGCCCTCGCTGGGGATGCGCAGGCTGCGGTCGCCGCCGGCGATGATGCCGATGAAGCGGCCAGGCGACTCGCAGAAGGTCGGCGGGATCTCCGAGGCGTCGAGCACGCCCAGGCGTCCGCTGGTGCCGGCGCCGAGATAGACCACGCGCCCGCCGCGCAGGAAGCCGGGCGCGGCGGCGGCGATGAAGCCGGCGAGGGCGCTCTCGGCCGCCTCCAGCGCGGTCTGCACCGCGCGGTTCTCCTGGTTCATCAGCTGGACCAGCCCGGCAGCGTCGAGGGTGTGCAGCTGCGCCGTGCGCGGGTTGGCGCGTTCGGTGTCGATGTGCGAGCGGTCGGGGATCATGGTGAGGCTGGAGGCTGGGGGCTGGAGGCTGGAAGCTTGGGCTTGCGGGGCGCAGGTTCGGGGGGCGGGACGAGGATCGCAGCCAGGTCGAGTTCCATCGACCAGCGGCGGTTGGGCGATTGGGGCGACTTTGATGGCGGCTGGCCGATCGCCGAGGCATAGTCCTTGCCGGTCCAGCGGTCGGCCGGCACAGACGGCGGCAGCGGACCCTTGGGGTCGATGCCGATGCGGAAACGGTGCGGCGGGAAGGTTTCGTAGAGCAGGGCCGGCAGGTCGGGGCCGAGGGCGGGCGGTAGATCGGTGAGTACTGGCAGGCTGCCAGTGCGGTGGTGGTGCATGGCGATGAGCGCGGCGAGGCGGTTCATGCGATGCTGGTTGGCGGCTTCGGCGGCGGTGGTGACGCTTTCGAAGAGGTTGGGCATGGCGATGCGGTAGATCAGCCCGTGGTACCCAAAGGGCATTTCGCGTATCGTCGGCTCGGTCCGGTTGAACAGCCGGCTTTCGGTGCCGGCGATCGCGCTGGAACAGTAGGCCGCTTCATATCCTTGTAGTGGCCAGATCTGGGCAAAGGTCAGCACCTCGCCAACAATTCCCTTGCCGTTGAACCAGATCCCGTGTCCCCAGCCCATCCGGCTGAGTGGTTCATGGAACAGGCAGCGTTCGCCCGTGAATCCGGACGCGCACCACGCGAGGTGATGCGGTGCCTCGGCACCCCAGGTGCGCAGTCGTTCGTCGCCGAGTCTCCCGCGCGTCGCCAGCCAGAGGTGGGTCTGGTCGCGGATCGCGCCGACCGCGATGACGATCATCGCATCGATCAGCGCACCGGGCCGATCCATCGCGGCAACCAGACGGTCGAGGTTCTTCAGGTGAGGTTCGGGATCGGCGTCGAGGCAGGCGCGTAGCGACCACCAGTTGGCGAAGGCGCGCACCGCCAGCAGATTGGGCAGCGGGGTGGCGGTGGCGGTGCTGATTGAAATGCCGCGCAGCTTGGCCGGATCGCGCTCGCACCAGCCGAACATCGACAGCTCGACCGGGCCTTCGTCGAAGATGCCGGTGATCGCATGCATGTCGGTCGCACCGTCGCGCAGGGCGCGGTCGCGGCGTTCGAGGTCCTTGGGTGCATGCCGTTGTTCGCGCAGGTCGTTTGCGGGGCGGGCGTAGTGGATGTCCTCAATCCATTTGGAGCGCGATTCCATGATGCGCCGGAAACGCTCCTGCCGGTCGCGATCGACTGGCGGGGCGAGGGCGACGAGTTCCTCCATCGTGGTCGCGTAGCCCAGGCCGCGCAGTTCGGTCTGCAGATCCGCGTAGCGGCGCATGCCGGCGATGCGGATGGCGACGAGCGCAGAAGCTGCCAGGGCCAGGATGATGATCAGCCAGAACCACCAGCGGCTGACGATCCCGCTCACCGTCGCATCCTGCGGTACGCCGAACGCCGAACGCCGAACGCCGAACCTGCCTTCACGGCAGGCACCACAACCCGGCCACGGCGCTGCGCTCGGCCCCGGTGACCTGCGGCAACGCGATCGCCTGGCGGTCCTGGCACAGGGCGCCGAGCACCGCCCAGCCCATCGCTTCGCGGTAGGCGGTGGGCACCTCGAGATCATCGGAGAGCTGCACCGGGCAGGCGGCGCGGGCCGCCAGTTCGGCGACCAGGCGGCGGTTGCGCGTGCCGCCGCCGGCCAGGATCAGGCGCTGGGCGCCGCTCGCGGCCTGCACGATGGTGCTGGCGACGGCGGCGCAGGCGGTGGCGGCGAGGTCGGCCGGGCCAAGGCCGCGGTGCGCCTCGACCCAGGCCACCGCCTCGTCGCCGGTGCCCAGGCTGCGACCGGACTTGGCCTGGCGGCGCAGCAGAGTGGCGAGGCGGGTCGCGGCGCGCTCGTCGGTGGTGCCCTGCATGGCGGCCTGCCCGTTGCGGTCGTAGGCGGCGTCGAGGACGGCGCGCGCCACCGCATCCAGCACCTGGTTGCAGGCGCAGACATCGAGGCCGGCGATGCGGTCGATGTCGTGCCCGCCGGGCAGGCGGGTGAGGTTGCAGAAGCCGCCCAGGTTGACCACGGCGCGGTCTTCCGTGCCGTGGCGCAGCAGCAGGAAGTCGGCGAGCGGTGTGAGCGGCGCGCCCTGCCCGCCGTTGGCGAGGTCGGCGGCACGCAGGTCGCACACCACCGGCACGCCGAGTCCATGCGCCAGCGGCGCGGGCTGGAACAACTGCCACGAATCTGGCGGGGCGTGGAACACGGTCTGACCGTGCACGCTGACCAGCTGCAGCTTGTGCTTCTCGTGCAGGGGCTTCAGCGCCGCGAGATGCAGCAGGCTGAACTCGCGTTGCACCTGGGCGATCTCGCCGGCCGTCATCGGCTGCTGCTCGGCGAGGCGGCGCAGCGGCGCAGCCAGCTTGCCCAGCGGCACCGTGCTGGTCGCCTCCAGGGTGGCATGCAGGCGCAGGCCGAAGTGGCGGATGCGCAGCACGGCGATGTCGAGGCCATCGATCGAGGTGCCGGTCATGCACCCGGCGACGATGCGCGCCGGCCGGCTGTCGGGGAGGATCGGTTCGGCGGTCTTGCGGCGGGGTTGGCGCACGGCGTCAGCATGGCGCCGCCCCCGGCGGGCGCCACCTGGGAGCGCTTCGTAGCGCCACGTAGCGCCGCCTTCAGGCGGCACGGCCGGCCGGCTTCAGCCGGCCGAACGATCTGTTATGCTCGCATCCATGCGTTCAATCCGCCGAGGCTGGCGCGACCGCGGCCACATGCCGCACGCCGACTTTGCCGGCCTGGCCCAGGCCGTGACCTTCCGTCTGGCCGATGCCTTGCCTGATGAGGCGGTGCAGCGGATCCGGGCGTCGCTGCTGTTGGAGCAGCGCCCCGATGTGGCCGGGCAGCGCGCGGACGCCCTGCTTGCCGCCCGCGTTCATGACTGGCTGGATGCCGGACATGGAACCTGCTGCTTGCGCAGTTCAGAGATATGCGGGCTGGTGCTGGCCGAACTGCGTTCCGGGCATGGTGCGGCCTATCGCCTCGATGCCGCCGTGGTCATGCCCAACCATGTCCATGTCCTGCTGCGTTCGGCCGGCGAACCGCTGGGCATGATCATCGGGCGCTGGAAAGGACGGACGGCCCGGGCGATCAATCAGCGGCTGGGACAGAGCGGCGCGCTGTGGCAGCGCGAATACTTCGACCGCTTCATCCGCGATGAGGAGCATCACATCGCGGCGGTGCGATATGTGGTGCAGAATCCCGTGCAGGCGCGGCTGGTGGTGGACCCGTGGGCTTGGCCTGGGCTCTGGGTGGATCCGGCGTGGCGCGGGTGCGTGGAAGGCTCGGCCGGCTGAAGCCGGCCGTCCGTGCCGCCTGAAGGCGGCGCTACGCGCGCAGCGCCGCGGCATAGCGCGCGCACGAGCGGTCGAGGCCGCCGGGGCGGGCGCGCTTGAGCCACAGGCGGCGGTGCTCGTCGGTCAGCGCAACCAGTTCGTCGGCGAGCAGGCGGCGGGCGACGGCGTCATCGGGCGCGCTGCGCTTCAGCCAGCCGGCTTCGGCGGCGAGACGGGCGAGGCGGCCGGCGTGGATCAGTTCGTCGGCGACCTGGCCGCCATAGATCGGCAGATCGTCGGCCAGGGCGTCGAGGGCGTCGGCGCAGGCTTCGTAGTCGGCGGCCGAGCCGGGCGCCGGGTCGCGCCACGGCTTGTGCAGGTCGGCGAACAATGCGCTGCGGTTGCGCAGCACGCCGCCGTTCTTGCCGCTGATCGCGCGCAGGTCGGCGTCGATGTCGCCGAAGCGGTCGAGCCACGGGCCGAGGGCGGGCTTCTTCCAGGCTGCGCGGCTGTCGTAGGCGGCGGGGCCGCTCCACGCGCGGTGCGCGGCCTCGGCCAGGGCGTGCAGCGTCACTGGCCAGGATTGGCGGTGGCCGTCGTCGCCCCAGGCGGTGGCGAGGTAGCCGGTCGCGCCTTCGGCCAGGCCCTGCTCGGCGGCGGCGAGCAGGTTGGCGCTGCGCTCGCGGCTGCGTCCGGTCCAGGTCAGCCAGCACGAGGTGCCGGGGCAGACCCACGCCTCGCGTCCGGCGGCGCGCACCTGGCGCACCCAGCGCGCGAAGGGGGCGTCGGGTTCGTAGCCCCAGCACAGGCACAGCAGATCGTCTGGCAGCGCGGCCAGCGCTTCGGGATGTTCCAGCGCGATGTCGGCCCAGAACGCGGGACGCTTGCCGTGCCGGCGCGCGACCGCGCAGACCTGCGCCACCCAGTCGAGGTACACCGCCGCGCGGCCGCGTGCAGCCACCGCCGCGCGCGAGCGCCCCTGGCCGAGGTCGTAGGCCTCGTCGCAGCCGAGGTTGGCGTGCGCGGCGCTGAACAGCGGCAGCAGTTCGTCGAGCAGGCCGGTGACGAAGGGCAGGGCGCGCGGGTCAGCGGGGCACAACGAGAAGGGACCGGTCTTCTCGACGATGCCGCCGAAGTCCCACGTCTCCCCCGGAGCGATCTCAGCCATCGCCGCGTACTGCGGATGCGCGAGCCACTGTTCGAGGTGGCCGAGAGTGTTCTGATTGGCGGCGAGGCGGATGCCGTGTTGTTGGCAGAGCGCATCCAGCGAGCGGATCTCGTCGTGGGTCAGCGGATCCCAGCCGGTCCAGGCAAGCGGGTGGTCGCGGTAGGCGACGGTGTGCTCGACATAGAGTTCGAGGTGGTTGATCTTCCACGCCGCCAACTGCGCGACCACGCTGTGCAGCTCGGTCATCGTCGGCACGCGGCAGCGCGAGATGTCGAGCATGACGCCGCGCCAGGCGAAGGCCGGCGCGTCCTCGACCGTGCCGCACGGCGCACCCTGCGCGACGAGCTGCGCCAGCGTGGCGCGGGCGTGGCGTTCGCCGGACGGATCCGAGCAGTCGATGCGCACCCCGTCCGGGCGCAGTCCCAGGCGGTAGGCCTGGGTCGGATGGTCGGAGAGATGCACCGCGATGCGGTCGGGGGCGGCGCAGGCGCCGGTGGCCGGCGACCACGAGCGGGGGGCGGGCAGCAGCAGGGGGGCGGGCACGCCGCGATGCTGGCGGCCCCGGCGCTTTGCGCCAGCATGCGGGCGTGACCGCTCCCGCACGGACGCTTGGTGCCATCATCGTACTCGGCTTCGCCAGTGGCCTGCCCTACACCATGGTCAGCGACATGCTGACCACCTGGGCGGCGAAGAGCGGCTGGCATGACACCGATGTTGTGCTGCTCGGCTGGCTGACCCTGCCGTTTCAGCTCAAGGTGCTGTGGGCGCCGCTGATCGACCGCTTCGCGCCGCCTGTGCTCGGCCGTCGGCGCGGTTGGCTGGCCCTGGCGCAATTGCTTGCCGCCGCCGGCCTGGTCGTGCTCGCGGGCACATCTCCCGCGACACCGGGGCCGTGGATCGCATTGGCGGCGCTGGTGGCGGTGGCGGCAGCGACCTTCGATCTGGCAGCCAACGCCTACGCCATCGAGGTGCTGCCGCGCCAGCACCACAGCGCCGCGGCCGGGGCCCAGGTGTGGGGCTGGCGGGCCGGTTTCCTGGCCTGCGCCACGGCGGTGCCCCTGCTGGCCGCATCGCACGGCTGGGGAGCGGCCTTCCTGGCGGCGGCGCTGGTGCAGGCGGTGGCCGCCTTCGTCATCCTCATCGCGCCTGAGCCGCCACCCGCTGCCGTACCGGCCAGCCTGCGCGCGGCGGTGGTCGAACCGCTACGCGGACTCTTCGCTCACCGTGGGGTCTGGTTGCTCCTGCTGTTCGTTTTGCTCTATGGCAGCAGTGACGGCATGGCTAAGACCTTCACCGGCGCGTTCCTGGCCAAGCAGTACACCCTTGAGCAGTTGTCCCTGCGCGGTGCCGGTGGTCTGGTCGGGGCCGGGGTGGGCGCCGTGCTCGGCGGTTGGTTGGCGCTGCGCTGGGGACTGGCACCGTGCCTGTGGCTGTTCGGCGCCCTCGCGGCCCTTTCCAACCTGCTGTACGTCGGCATTGCGCAGGGCATACTACCCGGTCCGGGTGGCCTGCTGACCGTCGTCGTCCTCGACAACGCCTGTGGCACCATGGCGGCTGCCGCCTTCGTCGCTTTCCTGATGTCCCGCTGCGAAGTCGGCATGGCGGCGACGCAATACGCGCTGTTGGCGACTATCGGCCTGGCCTCGCCGCACCTCTGGCGACTCTTCGCTGGCATGCCCGCCAGCATCGGCTGGACTCAGACCTATCTCATCTCGGTTGTCGTCGCTCTGCCCGGCCTGCTGCTGATCCCACTGGTATCGAAGCCTCCAGCCTCCAGCCTCCAGCCTCCAGCCACAGCACCATGAGCGCCTCCGTCGCCCCCATCATCCACGACATCGGCGTCGCCATCGCCGCCGCCACCGTCCTCGGCCTGGCGGCACACTGGACGCGCCAGCCGATCATCCTTGCCTATCTCGTGGCCGGGGCGCTGATTGGGCCGATCGGCTTTGGCTGGATCTCCGATCTGGCCAATATCGCGGTGATCTCTGAACTGGGCATGATCCTGCTGCTGTTCGTGATCGGCCTGGAGATGGATCTCAAGCAGGTCGCCTCCAGCGGCCGTCAACTGCTGCTGACCGGCTTCGGCCAGTTCCCCATCGGGGTGGCCCTGGGCGTTGGTCTGTTCTGGCTGCTCGGCTACGGCCTCGGCGGCGGCGATGCGACGGGCCTCTACCTGGCGCTGATCTGCTCGCTCTCCTCGACCGCGATCGTGGTCAAGCTGCTCTACGACACGCGCACCTTGGATACGCTCGCTGGGCGGATCACCATCGGTGTGCTGATCATCCAGGACATCTTCGCCATCCTCGTGCTGGCCCTGCAGCCGAACCTGACCAGCCCCGAGCTGGGGCCGATCGCCAAGGCGCTGGGCGCCAGCCTGGCTTTGGGACTGCTTGGCGTGGTCGCCAGCAAGCTGTTCCTGCACCGCGTCTTCGCCTCGATCGCGCACTCGCCCGAGATGGTCGTGGCGGCGGCGCTTGGTTGGTGCGCCCTGGTCGCCGGCCTGGCCGGAGCGATGCACCTGTCCACGGCGATGGGTGCGCTGATCGCCGGCATCGCGGTGGGCAGCATGCCCTACCGGCTGCACGTCACCGCCAAGGTCCTGCCGCTGCGCGATTTCTTCCTGACCCTGTTTTTCGTCTCGATCGGCATGATGGTAGTGGCGCCCGAGGCGCGGATGTGGCCGGCCATCATCGCGGCGGTGCTGTTCACCATCATCAGCCGCTTTGCCACCGTCTGGCCCCTGCTCGCCCTGTCGGGGGCTGGCCATCGCACCGGCTTCCTCGCCAGTCTCAACCTCGCCCAGGTCTCGGAGTTCGGCCTGGTCATCGCCCTGCTCGGCGTCGGCTATCAGCACATCACCCAGGACACCTTCACCATCGTCCTCTACGCCATGGCGATCACCGCCGTGCTGTCGAGCTACGGCATCCGCTGGGGCGACCGCCTGTGGCGTCTGGTGGCGCGTGCCGCCCCCGATCCCGGCCTGGAAGGCCAGGGCACCGCCGAGCACCACCCGGTGGTCATTCTTGGCGCCCACCGCACCGCATTGGCCTTCATCGACGAGATGGAGCGTCGCGATGCCGCGCGCCTGTCCGAGATCCTGGTCGTCGATTTCAATCCCGAGACGCTGAAGGCCCTGGCCAAGCGCGGGGTGGCTGGCCGTTTCGGCGATCTCGGCAGCATGGACACGCTGCATCACGCCAACCTGCACCACGCCAGCCTCATCCTCTCGACCATCCCCGACATGATGCTGAAGGGCGTGGACAATCTTGGCTTGGTGCGCACCTGCCGGCAACTCGCTCCGGAAGCGCGTATCGTCGCCACCGCCGACACCGAGGAGCAGGCCGCCCGCCTGCGCGACGCCGGCTGCCACGAGGTGCTGCTGCCCTACCAGTTGCAGGCCGTGCACCTCGCCGAGCTGCTCAACCGCCCTCAGGCCACCTGAGTTCCTTCGATCGCCAGCAGCGCGCGTTTCACCGCCAATCCGCCGCTGAACCCGCCAATGCGTCCATCGCCTGCCAGCACGCGGTGACAGGGGATCCACAGCGGAACCGGATTATTCGCGCACGCCGACCCGACCGCCCGTGCCGCCCCCGGCGAGCCCACCATCCGCGCCAGTTCCCCATAGCTGACCGTCTTCCCCCGCCCGACGCCGCGCAGTGCCTCAAGCACCCGGCGACGAAACGGCGTCACCGCATCAAGGTCGACCGGACACGTCAGCTTCCCGCCGTCGGCATACCCCGCCAGTTCATCGAGCGCCCGATCCCTGACCCGTGCCGCTTTCCCGTTCCCACATCGCGCCACGCGTGGGCTCTCGTCGGCCAGGAACTCAACGCGCACTAGTCCGGTCTCATTGGTAATCACCGCGATACGACCCACACCTGCCATCTTGATCTCACCACTCGCGGTCATGGGTACCTCGTGTCTTGGTGGGGCGCGGGGCGTCAGCCCTGCATAAAATTGGAGCACGCAGTGCGACCGGCCGCCGAGCGGCGGTGGGCGGATACAATGGGCGCAGCCCATCCGCCCACGGTTTCGGAGCGCAGCGACGAAACCGAGCCGCGACAAAGGCCGCAGGGGGTTCGGGGGACGAAGTCCCCCGGGCTACAAATCTCCGAACATCTTATCTAACTGGTTCTTCATATCCGCCGAGAACGAATCCCCCAGCTTCTCCTGCGGGGCATCGTCCTTGCGCGTGGCGGCGGCGACCAGCACGGCATCGATCTCCTTGGCCAGTTCCTTGCTGTAAACCTGGATCATGCCGGGCTTCACCGACACCGGGAACACCGCGACCTGGAGGGTGCGCGAGCCGATCAGCTGCACGCTGATCGCGTGCTGGCCGCCGGTCTGGTTCATGGTGGTGAACTCCTGTTCACCGAGCAGCTTCGCGACCTGGCGCGTGCTGACGAAGCTGGCGGCGACCAGGGCGGCCAGGGCGGTGGGATCGGCGCCGGCGATCTTGAAGCCCTGGCGCGCGACCATGTGGCCTTCCTGGTCGATGATCATCGCTGAGAGGGCCCCGGACTTCTTCACGAAGCCGGAGAGCAGCGTGTTGAACTTGTCCACGTCGCCGGCATAGAACACCAGGCGACGCAGGCGCAGCGCCTCGTTGGCGCCGATGGCGGCGTCATTTGCCACTGGGGGCCTCCGCTGCCGGGGCGGCAGGAGTGACAGCCGGGGTCATCACGGGAGCCGCAGCCGGTGCCGGTGCAACCGCCGGAGCCGGGGCAACCGCCGGAGCGGCGGCTGCGGGCGGACCGCCCACCATCGTCTCGATCTGCTGCTGCAGACCGATGGGCAGTTGGGCACGTACCGCCGGGACGAAGAGGGTCAGGGCGACAAGCAGCACCACGGCGATGAGCACGAAGATCAGCACGATCAGCAGGGTCTTCACCGGGCTGCCACCCGACTGCTGCTGGAACTTCTTGAGGTTCGGGTCGGTCGCCCCGAGATCGGGGCCGCCGGGGCCACGGGCGCCGAGGGCCGGCGGCTTGGCCTTCTGCAGGTGCTTCTCACGCGCGCTGGGATCGGGAGCTGCGGGCGTGCCCATGGCCGGTGTCGGCGCCGTCGGGTTGTACGACGGCGGACGCGGGGGCGGGGCCGGCGGACGCGGTGGGGCCGGCGGCGGGGCGGGCGGACGCATCACCGGGCTACCACCCGAGGGCGTGTGGGCTGCAGCGGCGCCGGGCATCGGCTTGGGCGGCTGGCTGAGCACCGGGACCGGGCGGGGTGGCGTCGGAGCGACGGGGGCGGCCGGGATCGGGTTGGACGCCGGGGTGGTGCTCTGGGCCGCAGGGGGTTGCTGGGGAAGCCCGCCTCCGGTGCGGCGGCCGCGCGATCCGGGCGCGTGCTCTTTGTTCAGCTTCTCGATGACCAGGCGGCTCGCTTCCTTGAGCGTGGCGAAGACGCCCTTGCCGTCGCGCGCGCAGGCCTCGAAGGTCGGGTGGTTGAGCGGGTTCATCTGCGCGTTCATCTCGGCCACGCTCAGGGCGTTGGGCAGGTCGCGCTTGTTGTATTGCAGGATGACCGGGATGTGGCCGGGGCTGCTGGTGTCATCGAAGGTCAGGCCCATCTCGGCGAGGTTGTCGCGCAGGTTCTGCAGCGACTCGAGGTTCTCCGGCATCTTGTCCGGGGCCGAGTCGGCGACGAAGATCACGCCGTCGCAGCCCTGCAGCACCAGCTTGCGCGTGGCGTTGTAGTAGATCTGGCCGGGCACCGTGTAGAGCTGGAACTTGGTGCGCATGCCGGCGACCTGGCCGAGGTCGAGGGGCAGGAAGTCGAAGTACAGCGTGCGATCGGTTTCGGTGGCGATCGACACCATCTCGCCGACCGCGTCCTTGGGCGCCTTTTTGTGGATGATCTCAAGATTGGTCGTCTTCCCGGACATGCCCGGGCCATAGAAGACGACCTTGCAACTGACTTCACGTTGGCCGAAATTGATCTGTACCATTGGGTGCAGGCTCCGTCAGAGGGTCAGGCGGCTGGTAATGCGTTCGAGGAACGGCTTCAGTTCGAGGCGCAGCAGGGCGAGGTTGGCGCTGGGGTCGAGCAGCACGAGCAGGGTCGCCTGGCCGGCCGCCAGGACCATCACGCCACCCTGATCGCCGTTGGCGCTGAACGCCGTCTGCCGGCCGATGCCCAGGGCTTCGCACATCCGGGTAGCCTGCGCGATGAGCGCTCCGCCGGAGGCGGCCAGGGCCTGTTCGTCCACGTCGCTGCGCAGCATGCTTTCCATCAGCAGGCCGTCGCTGTTGAACAGCAGGCAGCCGCCGACGCCGCGTACGCGGTTCAATTCGCCGAGGATGTCCTGCATCAGGTCGCTCCGAGGTCGATCAGGGCCTGGCGGGCGCGCAATTCAAGCATGGCCGGGCGGACGGTGGGGTCGGCGAGGGCGACGACCGAGAAGCCGTTGTCGCGCTGGAAGGACAGGACCTGACCCTGCTCGGCACCGAGCACCCACGAAGCGGGGGTCGGATGCTTGGCGAGCCGGGCGATGTCGGCCATGGCGATGCCGATGGCGCTGGAGAAGGCGGCAAGGGCGTCCTCGCGGCCGGCGGCCGTGGGCAGGGCGCGGGCCATCACCACCTGGCCTTGCGGATCGACGACGACGGCCGCGCGCACGCCGCCTTCGGCCGCCAGGGTGTCGAAGGCGCTGCGGCGTACACCGCTGCCCGAAGTCGAGGGACGGGTGCCGGACGTGCTGGCGGCGGGCGGGTCTGCCGGACGAGCCGTCGCCTGCTGGGCCGGCCGGATGCCAGAGCCCGAGGGCGCTGGTGCAGCACGTGGGGCGGGCTGGGCGGCAGCGGGGGCGGCGGCCGGACGTTGGGCCTGCACGGCGCCCAGTGGCACGCCCTTCAACTGGCCCTCGAGTTCGCCGAGGCGCTGCAGCACCGGCGGATCGTTCGGACGGTAGGACAGCACCAGCTTGAGCTGGGCGATGGCTCCCTGCACATCGCGGGCCTCGGCCAGGTAGTCGGCGTACATGCGGGCGGCGGCGTAGTTGCGACCATCACGCTCAAGCGAGGCCTTGAGGCTGAGGCCGGCCTCGGAGCGTCGGCCGGTGCTCAGCTGGATGTCGGCGAGCAGGGCGTACACCTGGGAATTACGTGGGAATTCCTTGATGCATTTGCGGCACACCGCTTCCGCCTCACCCTCCTGCTTCGCCAGATGGAGCAGTTCGGCCAGACGGTTGTAGGAAGACGGAGAGGGGAAGTTCTCCACCTTCTTGCGCAGGCGATCGATCTCTGATTCCACCCGCGGCTCCTGGGGTTGGGGCTAGGTACGGACGCTCGGGCGGTTCACACCCGAGGTCCCGACAAGCATAGGCTTACGACTACGGCGAGGGGGCGTCAAGGCGAGGAGTGCGATGTGGGGGGCATGGCTTCCCGGCCGGAAGGCCTACCCTGGGACCCCCGTGCGGGCGACTTTCATCATCAATCCGACCAGCGGTGGGCGGCAGGGGGCCGCTTTGGGCGCCATGTTGGCCGCCCGGGGGGATCCGGTCCTGGATCTGCGCGGGGGGCGCCTGGCCGAGCGGATCGCCGGCTGCGACGGGGTGCTGGTCGCCTGCGGTGGGGATGGCACGGTGGCTGCGGTCCTGGAAGCGGTGCACCAGAACGGCCGTGATCTGCCGGTGGCGGTCATCCCGTTGGGCACCGGCAACGACCTGGCGCGCCATCTCGGCTGGCCAGCCAGCCCGCCGAGCGCTGAACGCCTGGATGCGTGGTTGGCGCACGCCATCGCCGCCCCGCAGCGGCGGCTGGACCGCTGGGTGCTCAGCGGGCCGGGCTGTTCCCGGGCCTGGTACAACTACTGGTCGATCGGCGATGACGCGGCGGCGGCACACCGTTTCCACCATATCCGCCGGGTGCAGCCGTGGCTGATGCGGGGCGGCGGCCTGAACAAGGCGATGTACGGCCTGTGCGGGCTGGCCGAACCGGGGGCGCGGTTGCGCGGCTGCGTCGATCACCGCCTGCCTTCAGGCAGCGGCGCCCTGGTGGTGGCCGGCATCCCCAGCTATGCCGGCGGCTTCCGCCTCGGCCCACTGATCCGCTCCGACGACCGCCTTGCCGACCTCTTCGCCCTGCCGATGGGCCTCGGTCTGGGGCTGATGCTGGCCGGGCGCCGGCGGGCCAGGCCGCTCGGCCAGGCGGCGGTGTGGGAGCTGCGCTTTCGCCGCGCGGTTCCCATGCAGGTCGATGGCGAGCCGTTCATCGGTGCCGCTGGGCTCTGGCGGGTGGAACATGGTGGCCAGCTGCGGGTGCTCTGCGGACCCGCAGCGCTTACCGCTGGTACATCACGCTGAAGTCGGCCTCGCCCAGGCCATCAGCCTCGGCGGCGGCGTAGGCCGCCTGCAGCTGCGCCGCCTGGGGCAGGCTGACGCCGCTGGCCGCCGCCAGGCGCAGGGCGTGGCGCAGATCCTTGTTGAGGTGCTTGACCGAGAACTGTGGCGACCAGTCGGCGGCCAGCAGCTTGGGCTTCTTGAGGTCGGCCAGGCCGCTCTTGGCGATGTTCAGGTCGAGGCAGCGGAAAAAGTCGGTGTCGGCGATGCCAGCCGAACGTGCCAGGCGCAGACCCTCGGCCAGGCTCTGGTAGCTGGTCGCGATCATCAGGTTCAGCGCCAGCTTCACCGCCATGGCGCTGCCGACCGCACCGAGCGGGAGGCGGGCCTTGCTGATGCCGGCATAGACCGTCTCGACGGCCGTCAATGAGCCGTCGTCATCGCCGACGAAGTACACCGTCTGGCGCTGCTCGGCCGCGATCTTCGAACCAGTGAAGGGCATATCGAGGAAGCGGCAGCCGGCGGCGCGCACCCGCGCCTGCACCGCGCGTACCTCGTCCACGCCGATGGTCGCGTGATTGGCGACCACCGTACCGGGGGCGAGGACCGGCAGCACCGCGTCGAGCACCTGCATCACCGCCGGCCCGTCGGCGACGACAATGGCGACCAACTGCGCACCCTGCGCCGCGGAGCGAGCGTCGGCGCAGAAGCACGGGTGATCGGGCTTGGGCGTACGGTTCCACGCCCGCACCTGATGGCCGTCGGCGGCGAGGTTCCTGGCCCACACCGAGCCGATGATGCCGAGACCGTAGAGGGCGATGTTCATGTCATTGCCTCAGGGGTTAGGCCGCGTCATTGCCCCAGGGGTTAGGCCGCGTCATTGCCCCAGGGGTTAGGCCGCGTCATTGCCCCAGGGGTTAGGGGTTAGTGATCGCAGTCATTGCCCCAGGGGTTAGGGGCAAGGCTCTGCGCACTAAACCCTGGGGCAATGGCGTGGCAATGCCCTAACCCCTAACCCCTAGGGGCAATGGAGAAGCAATGGTTTTGTCCGCAGGCGCGGCAGCGGGCCTCGCTGGTCAATGCGTCGAGGCGCGAACGGCCGCTGGTGCGCCAGACCAGGGTCTCGCCGCAGGCGCAGTCGTCGCGCTGGTGCGCCTCGTCGTAGAGCGCTCCGGCGAAGCGTGTGCGCGCCGTCGTGTAGGCGGCGCGCATCGGCTCCTCGCTGCCCAGGGCCGACGAGCGCGGCACCAGGTGGACGGCGGTGGCGCGGGCGAGGTCAAGGGGCGGCAGCGGGGCGGCGGGGTCGCTCCAACCGGCCAGCACTTCGACGTGGCGACCGGCGTCGAGAATGCGCTGCGCCAGCGGCCCAGGCGCGGATCCGGCGACCAGTTGCCAGGCGTCGGCGAGGGGCAGCAGGCGTTCGAGCAGGCCGGCGTCGCCGTGGCCGTTGCTGCACACCACCAGGGCGCCACGACAGGCCTGCAGGCAGGCCTCGACCGCCTGCGGGAAGGCCAGGGTGCTGCTCCACGCCAGGGCCAGCCCGTCGCAGCGCGCCCGCGACTGGGCGGCGGCGACCAGCACGGTGTCGAGCGGGCGACGGAAGCTGAGCCCTTCGGCGTGGTCAAGGTCGTGGTCGAAGGCTGCGCCGTCGCGCGACCCGACGACCAGCAGCCGGCCACCCGGCCGCCAGCGGAACAGCGGCAGCTTCTCGATCGCCTGCGGCACCATCTGGGCGGCAGTGCCGTCGTACGGATTGCCACTGGCTGGAGGCTGGAGGCTGGAGGCTGGAGGCTGACTGGTCACGCGCGGACATGCTGCTGGCAAGTCGCGGTGGGCAATCGTGGACGCTGCGGCCTGACCTCCAGCTTCCAGCCTTCAGCTTCCAGCCTTCAGCTTCCAGCCTCACTCTCGTCTTCGACGAGAGTGACATGTTCGGCCTCGCCGGTGATCTCGCCGCGTTCGAGCTGGCCGAAGAACGCGTCGGTGGCGCGGGCGAAGTCATCGCGCGAGGCGAGACGGCAGAAATCGCCGCGGAACTTGCGCACGCCGGGCAGGCCGTTGCAGTAGAAGAAGGCGTATTTGCGCATCACGCGCACGCCGCGCTCCTCACCGTAGAGGTCGAGGATGAGGTCGAAGTGGCGGGCAAGCAGGGCGCGGCGTTCGCTGATCGAAGGCTGGTAGCGTTTCCCGCCGGACAGCTCGGCCATGAGGTTGCGGAACAGCCACGGATCGCCGCAGGCGGCGCGGCCGATCATGTAGCCGTCGGCGCCGGCCTCGTCCTTGGCTGCGCGGATCGCCGCGGCGGTGTCCATCGAACCGTTGGCGAAGACCGGGATGCGCGCCGGGGTGGCGCGGCGCACCTCGGCCAGGCCCGAGAGATCGACCGGCACGCCGTGTTTGCTCTCGCCGGTGCGCGCGTGCACGCACAGCGCCAGCGCGCCGTTCTCGACCGAGGCCTGCGCGACCTCCAGCATGGTGCGGTTCTGCGCGTCGTAGCCCAGGCGCATCTTCACCGTCACCGGGCGGCTGGTCGCCGCGACCATCGCCTTGACGATGCGACCGACATGCTCGGGTTCGCGCATCAGCGCCACGCCGCAGCCCGACTGCTTGGCCTTCTTGACCGGGCAGCCGCAGTTGAGGTCGATGATGTCGGCGCCGGCCTTTTCCAGCGCTGCGGCGGTCTCGGCGCACAGCTCGGGCTCGCGGCCATAGACCTGCATCGCGATCGGGCGCTCTTGCGGCAGGTTGCGGGTCAGCACGCGGAAGCGTTCGGTCTGGCCGCGCGTTTCGCGGCCGATTGCCGCGACCATCTCGGTGGCGACCAGGCCGCAGCCGCCGACCTCCTTGGCGATCAGCCGGAAGGCGACGTTGGTGTAGCCCGCCATCGGCGCGAGCATCAGGTTGTTGGTGAGGTGCACATCCCCGATGGAGACGGGATGGATGTAGTCCCGGGAGCGCGGGGCTCCTGCCCCGCCCGGCGCGCGGGGCTCCTGCCCCGCGCCATCCCCGGAAACGACACGATCCTGGGGATTCCCAGGATCGTTTTCGACGTCATGCATCATGGGCATCAGCCCGTCAGCCGGCTCAGGCCGCGACGGCGGCCTTGGCCTTGGCGACGACTTCGGCGAAGGCGGCGGGCTGGGCGATGGCCAGCTCGGACAGCTGCTTGCGGTCGAGGCGGATGTCGGCCTTCTCGAGACCGGCGATGAGGCGGCTGTAGGTGATGTCGAGCTTGCGGCACTCGATCGAGATGCGCTTGATCCACAGCTGGCGGAACTGGCGCTTCTTCATCTTGCGGCCGGCGAAGCCCTGCTGCTCGGCGCGGCGCACGGCCTCGCAGATCACGCGGTACATCTTCGAACGACCGCTGAAGAAGCCGCTCGCGCGCTTCTTCATGCGCTTGATCATCTTGTGGCGGGAGGCGCCGTTGGTTGCACGCATGGCATATTCCTTCTAGCAGGCCCGGACGCCGATGGCGGACGGGGAGGGCAGGGCCCTACTTGGTTACGGGTTCAGACGTTGGCGTTGTTGGACAGCGCGTACTTGACGCGGCGCACATTGCCGGCGTTGGTCGTCACCGACTTCTGGCGACGGTTACGCTTCGTCTTCGGGGTGCGGCCAGCGAGCAAGTGGCGGACGCCGCAGGTCGTGCGGACGATCTTGCCGTTACGCGTGACGCGCATCCGACGCTTGCTCGCCTTGTGGCTCTTCATCTTGGGCATGGGGTCTCTCGCAGGGGGCGCGAACAGTAATGCGGGAGATGGGCGTGTCCAGAGGCGGGGTTTGCCTGGGACCGTGAGCCGTTGGTTGCGCTAGCGGCCGAGCAGCAAGCGTTCGCCCAGATGGTTGTCCAGGTGCGGATTATCGAGGATCAGCTTACGCGTCTTCTCGATATCGTACGCCACCCGGCGCCACTCGACGCTGGCCCCGTCGAACACCACGTAGCAACTGCGCGGGTCCATGTCGCGCGGCTGGCCGACCGAACCGACGTTGACGATGATCTTGCGGTGATCGAGGGTCCAACGGTAGTTGAGCTGCTTGAGGCCGTGCCAGGTGAAGTCACCACCGGTGATGACACCGGGGCGGTGGGTGTGGCCGACGAAGCAGGTCTTGGGCACCAGGGCGAAGTTCTCTTCCAGCAGCTGCCGGGGATCCTCGCCGAGGTAGCTGCGCCCCTGGGTGTGCTCTTCCAGCACGTACTCTTCCAGGTGGTTGCGCGGGCTGGCATGGACGTAGAGGACATCGCCCTCGGTGATCGTCGTGGGCAGGCTCTTGAGCCATTCCCAGCGCCGCTTCTTGCCCGACAGCCAGCTGAACATGCCGGCGCGGATCTGCTTGTTGGTCCACAGCGCTGCGCCACGCGCCGCGGCATTGAAACCGATCGGCTCGTAGATCGAGGCGTGGTCATGGTTGCCGAGCAGAACCTTGCCGAACGCGCAGACGTCGAGGATGCGCGACATCGCCTCGACCGGCTCGGGACCATAGCCGACAACATCCCCCAGGCAGTAGATCGCATCGACCTTCTGCTGGTCAATATCCTTCAACACCGCCTCTAAGGCGGCGATGTTGGAGTGGATGTCTGAGATGATCGCAATGCGCGCCATCGGCGAAAGGCTATATACCAAGGGTTGGCGAGGTCCACTACTGGAAACCCTCCCCCCCTTACGGGCTAGCTTTGAGCTTTGAGCTTTGAGCTTTGAGCCCGAAGGCCACCGGCACCCCTTCCGAGGGGGGCCCCGCCGCGCACGCGGTGGGGCGGGCGCCGAGGGGCGGTGGCGGCATACAATCGGCGTAGCCGATGCCGCCACGCTGATGGAGCGCAGCGAGATCAGCGAGCCCCGACAAAGCCCGTGGGGTCCTAGGGGCGCCAGCCCCTAGAAGCATCAGCGCAAAAAGTCCAACAGCGACGGCGTGATCGAACGCGCCGCCGACTGCAACCCCGCCTCCAGCGCGACCTGGGTCAGCTGCATGTTCGAGATGACCTCGGTGAAGTCGGCGTCCTCGGCCTGGCTGATCAGTTCCTTCTGATAGACGCGGCCGGCTTCCAGCTGGGTGCGCGACAGCTCCAGGCGCTGGATCTTGCCGCCCATCGAGCCTTGCAGGTCGTTGGCGTGGCGTTGCGCCGCGTCCACGGTGTCGATCAAGCCGGCGATCTTGCTGGCGTCATTGGCGCGCAGGGCGTCGCGCAGCTGGACCAGCGAGTCGAAGATGTCGACCTCCTGCTTGAACAGTTCGTAGCCGTCCTGGTTGACCTCGATCTTGGCGTTGGGGCCGACCTCGACCTGGAAGGCATCGAGGTTGCCGGCGTAATCGACCCGCGAGCCGTCCTCGGCGACGCTGAACGGCTGGCCGGCCGTGGTCGCCGTGCCGCCGAAGATGAAGCGGCCGTCGTGCACGGTGTTGGCGACCTCGACCATGCGTGTCAGGTAGCTGTCCACGGCCTGCGACAGGGCATAGCGCGAGGACGAGTCCTGGGTGGCGTTGGAGCCCTGCACCGCCACCGACTTCACCTCGTCGAACAGCTGCGTCAGCTCGTTCAACGCGGTGTCGGTGGCGCCCATGTAGGCCAGCGACTTGTCGATGTTGTCGAGGTATTTCCCGGTCGCGTTCTCGTCGGCGCGGTAGCGCAGGCTCTGGCGCGCGGCGACCACGTCGTCGCTGATCCGGTTGAGCTTCTTGCCGGTGGCGAGCTGCTCCTGGTAGGTGGCGAGCTTGGCCAGGGTCTTCTGGTTGTTGGCCAGGACCGAGGTGTTGAGGCCGACGAGGGTGATGCGATCCATGGCGTTACCTTGCGAGTTCCATGAGGGTGTCGATGTTCTCGCGCGCGAAGGTGATGATGCGCGCCGCCGCGGTGTAGGCCTGCTGCTGCAGGATCATCAGGCCGACCTCTTCGTCGATGTTGACGCCCGAGACCTGCTGGCGCTGGTTCTCCAGCGCGGCGCGGATGTTGGTCTGGTTCTCGTCCAGGCGTTCGGCCTGGCGGATGCGCACGCCGACTTCGGAGAGCACGGCATTGTAGGTGTCGTTGAAGGCGAAGCCGCCATCGTTGTACAGCTTCTCCTCGCGCGCCGCGAGCAGGCGTAGCACGTTGCTGTTGTCGCCTTCCGAGCGGGTCAGGCCGGTGTTGAGCTGGGTCGGATCGTCGATCAGCCGCTGGCTGACCTGCAGCGAGGCCGCGGTCGAGCCGGTGAACATGCCGGCGATGCCGAAGGCGGACAGCAGGCCGGCCTGGTCGGGCTCGGCATCGACGGTGAAGGTGGCGGCCTCGCCCGGATCGGTGGCGGTCAACGTGCCGGCCTCGAACACCGCGAAGACGCCGTCGGCGATCTGCACCGGCGTCCCGGCAGGCAGGGACTGGTCGAGGGTCCGGCGCACGGTCTGCTGGATCGGGGCTGCGGCGCTGCCGCCCCAGTAGCTGAATTCGACCACCGGGGGTTGCGGGTTGCCCGGGTTGGTCGAGGCCTTGACCCCGATCGTGCCGGCCGTGATGACCTGCATCGACCAGGTCGAATACGGCGTGGTCGTCGAGCCGGTCTCCAGCAGCGGCAGGCTGCCGGTGTAGCGGCCGCGCACCGAGAAGTTGGCGTCGGTGGCGACCCGCTCGTTGGGCTGGATGTGGGTGAGGGGGATGCTGCCTTTCTGCAGTACGGCTCCGCCGTTGTCGAGTCCGACGACGAAACGATCGCCGGCCCTGAATGTGCCGGCGCCGAGAGTGATAAGCAGTTCCCCGGTGCCGCCGATCCCGGTCAGGTTGAATATGCCGGCCGCGCTCGCGGCGATGCTGCCCAGGACATTGCTGGCGCCGTTGCCGGCGTTGCGCGTGCTGACCTCGAGGGCGAGGGCACCGCCGCCGGTATCCACGACCTCGAACTGCAACCGGTCGCCGATCGCGACCGGGATGGCGGTCACGGTTTCGATCGCGACCTCTGGGCCGCTCCACTGCCGCTTTCCGGGCTGCAGGTCGAGGGCTGGACTGAAATCGATCGCCAGGTTCTCGTCGGCCGACAACTGCAACTGCCAGCCGTCCTCGACCGAGACCGCCCTGGCGTTGATCCCGGGGACGCCCAGGCCATCGGCCGGGATGACCTGGAAGCCGCCGCCCTCGCCGGTGTTGATCGCGGACACCAGGTCGGACAGCGAGCGGGTACCGTTGCCCTGGGCAGGGTCGTAGCGCAGGGTGTACTTGCGCGCCTCGCCGGTGACCGTGTCGCGCACGTTGATGGTCAGGTTGCGGGTCGTCGCGTTGCCGGCCGCATCCGTGAACGAGGGTGCGAACAACGCGGGGATGCCCGCCCCCTTGCCGCCGACCTGGGCGAGCAGCGCATCGTCGAGATTGGTGTCGAGGTGGGCGGTCGGCACGGTGAAGGCGGCCTGGAACGAGGTCGCATTCATCGACTGGCTGGTCGAGGTGGCATGCAGGGCGTTCAGGCGTTCGACCATCCCGGCGACCAGGCTGTCGAGCCCCGTCGCGACGTTGGGGATGATGTCCTCGGCCAATTCATCGAGGGCCGCGATCGAGCCGCCCTGCGGACGGAGGATGCCGCCGTTGGGCGAGACGATCATGACCCCGCCATCGGGCCGCGTCTGGGCCTTCAGCAGATTGGCGCTGTCCATGCCGACCACCAGGATCCCACCGGCCTGGATCTGGACGCTGCCATCTTCGAGGTTGCGCTGCACGCGCAGTTCGAGGTAGCCGGACAGTTCGTCCATCAGCTGGTCCCGGCTGTCGAGCAGGTCGTTGGGGCTGTTGCCGGTCAGGGTCTGGCGGCGGATCTGCTGGTTCAGGGCGGCGATCTGCGTGGTCAGCTCGTTGACGCCCTTCAACTGGTCGTCGATCGAATCCTGGACATCCTGGCGCAACTGGTCGAGGCGGGTCGCCAGGTCGTTGATCGTGCTGGTCCAGGTCTGCAACTCCTGGACGGTCGCCGAGCGCAGCGCCGACGATTCCGGATTGTTGGACAGGTCGCCCAGGACGTTGAAGAGGCGGTCGGTGACCCCGGACAGCCCGTTCTCGCCAGGCTCGTTGAACACCAGTTCCATGGTGCGCAGGTTGTCGCGCAGGGTCTTCAGCCGGGCGGTCTCGGTCGAGGACGCGCGCAGCCGCTCATCGGTCAGCGAATCGACGATGCGGCGGATCGATTCGACATCGACACCCCGGCCCATCTGGCCCGGGCTGGCATCCTCGGGGGTCGGGGCGACTAGTTCGGTGCGCTGGCGCGAATAGCCCTTGGTGGCGGCGTTGGCCAGGTTGTGGCTGGTCACCTCCATGGCCCGCTTGTGGGACTGGAGCGCGCTTAGACCGATGAGGAGGGAATCGGGCATGGCTGGACCTTGCCGGTACAACGCACGCGCCGTGCCATTCGGATGATTTGCAACGACTTGCAGTTCAATGACTTGCGATTTTCGACTCGGGATCCATGAGCGGACGGAGGACGAGTCGAGCCGACCCATGCATGGTCTTGGCGCGGTCGCGCTTCAGCACTTCCGCCCGCCGCTCGCGGCTCTACAACCCCCGCTTCACCCGTTCAGGGACCCTTACCATGCCCAAGCCCAAAGTCGCCATGCTCACCGCCGGTGGCCTCGCCCCGTGCCTGTCGTCCGCCGTCGGCGGCCTGATCGAGCGCTACAACGAGATCGATCCCGAGATCGAGATGATCGGCTACATCGGCGGCTACAAGGGCCTGCTGAAGGGCGAGTCGATCGTCGCCGGGGCCGAGGTCCGTTCCAAGGCGCACGTGCTGCACCTGCACGGCGGCAGCCCGCTCGGCAACAGCCGCGTCAAGCTGACCAACGTCGCCGACTGCGTGAAGCGTGGTCTGGTCAAGGAAGGCCAGGACCCGCTCAAGGCGGCCGCCGACCAGCTGACCAAGGACGGCGTCACCATCCTGCATACGATCGGTGGCGACGACACCAACACCACCGCCGCCGACCTGGCCGCCTACCTGGCCAAGAACGGCTACAAGCTGACCGTGGTCGGTCTGCCCAAGACGATCGACAACGACGTATTCCCGATCAAGCAGTCGCTGGGCGCGTGGACCGCGGCCGAGCAGGGCGCGATATTCTTCGAGAACGTAGTCAACGAGCAGTCGGCCAACCCGCGCATGGTCATCATCCATGAGGTGATGGGGCGCAACTGCGGCTGGCTGACCGCCTACACCGCCAAGGTGTATCGCGAGCGCCTGCGCGCGACCGAGTTCCTGCCCGGCTTCAACCTCGCGCACCACCACAAGGATCTCGACGCGGTCTATATCCCCGAGATGGAGTTCGACATCGCCAGCGAGGCCAAGCGCCTGAAGGCGACGCTCGACCGCAAGGATTGCGTCAACATCTTCGTCTCCGAGGGCGCCGGCGTCGAGTCGATCGTCAAGGAGATGGAGGCCAAGGGCGAGACCGTCGAGCGCGATGCCTTCGGGCACGTGAAGCTCGACAAGGTCAATGTCGGCTCGTGGCTGTCGAAGCAGTTCGGCAAGATGCTCGGCGCCGAGAAGTGCCTGGTGCAGAAGAGCGGCTACTTCGCCCGCGCCGCCGCGGCCAACGCCGACGACCTGCGCCTGATCAAGAGCATGGTCGATTTCGCGGTCGAAAGCGCCCTGCGCGGCGAGCCCGGCGTCATCGGCCACGACGAGGACAAGAAGTGCCAGTTGCGCGCCATCGAGTTCCCGCGCATCAAGGGTGGCAAGCCCTTTGACATCAGCGTGCCGTGGTTCGACCAGATGCTCAAGGGCATCGGCCAGCCGATGGGACGCAAGATCAGTGCTGCGCACTGATCTTGAGCTTGGAGCTTTGAGCTTTGAGCTCTGAGCCCGAAGTGATCAACCTTGGCGTCAGTGGCGTTGCGGGCTCAAAGCTCGAAGCTCTAAGCTCGAAGCTACCACGGCCCATCCGGGCCGTGGTATGGGACTTCGACGGTACGCTGGTCGATTCCCCGGTGGCGGTGCAGGCGGCGACCAATGCCGCGTTGGCCGAGTTCGGCCACGCTGCGGTATCGCTGGATGCAGTGAAGGCTGGGATGGTGAAACCCACCATCCCGCGCATGGCGTGGCATGCCGGCGTGGGCGAGGCTGATCCGCAGGCGCGGCTGCTGAACGACGCCTTCTATCGGCATGCCGCGGTGCTGTTCCCGCAGACTGCCAAGCCGTTCCCCGGCATCGTCGAGCTGGTGCGCCGCCTGGCGGTGCCGCAGGCGGTGGTGACCAACAACCTCGGTATGATGGTGCGCGAAACGCTTGCCCGCATCGGCCTGCGGGACGCGATGTGCAGTGTGCTGGGCGATGGCGACCTGCCCGCCGCCAAGCCCGACCCGCGTGGCGCGTGGATGGCGGCGGCGGCCTGCGGCGTCGCGCCGGCCGACTGCGCCTACGTCGGCGACAGCGCGGTGGACCGCGAGGTGGCGCGCGCCGCCGGGATGATGGCGATCGGCGTCACCTGGGGCACCACGCCGCGTGAACGCATGCAGGGATTTGATCTGCTGATTGATGCGCCGGGGGAGATGTAGCGCCCAGCGCGGGCGGGGGCGCCCGCGAGCCGGTCGGGCGGGGGCGCCCGCGCTCCAACTACAGCGAACGGATGCGCTGGACGGCCTTGGCGATCGTCGGGCCCGGATTCTCGACCTCGGCCTCGTACTCGATGACCGCGTAGCCGTCGAAGCCGATCTCGTCGAGGGTCTTCAGATAGGTGGGCAGGTCGAGGGCGCTGTCGCCGATCAGACACTCCTTCCACTTGCCCTTGGTGTCGAAGATGAAGTCCTTGTAGTGCGTGCCGAAGACGCTGCTGCCGAACTTCTTCGCCCACTCCACCGGGTTGTTGCCCGACTGGATGCACCACGCGGTGTCGATGTTGATGCCGATGCGGCCCTGGCCGAGTTCGATCAGGTGGCTGATCTCGTCGTAGCTGCCGTTGAACATGTAGCCGCCATGGCAGTGGATCGCCACCTTGACGTCGTAGGCCTCGGAGAGGGCGCGGGCGACGGCGGTGCCTTCGCGGAAGTTCGACACCTGGAAGTGGGCGCTGATGTACTTCGCACCGGCCTTCTTGGCGAACTCGAACCAGTTCTTCTCCTTCTTGTGGTCGCCGGTGAAGGTCTGCACGCCGATCGACAGGATCTCGACCCCGGCCGCCTTGCACGCGTCGATGGCGGACTGGTGCTGGGCGGGATCATCGAAGTTGGCGTGGGCGCCGCACAGTTCGATGCGCGAGACGCCGACCGCCCTCACTTGGGCGAGCATGTCGCCGATGGTCTTGAAGTGACGGAACGACCAGCTCTGGACGCCGACGTTGCGGGCTGCGGTGACGGGCATGGGGGACTCCGGGGCGCGTTGTGGAAGCGCTTCCGCAACTATATGTGGCATGACTCGGACGCCAGCCCGAGCTCGTGGTCAGGGCGTGCCGGTCAGCGCCACCCACGCGGTGTAGAGCGCCTCGGCTGCGGCACGCCGCTGCACGCGTTCGCGCGTGCCCTTGATGCGCACGCGGCGGGCGATGGTGCCCGTGGCGGTGGAGGCAGCCGTCCACACCGTACCGACCGGCACTTCGGCGCTGCCGCCGTCGGGTCCGGCGAGCCCGGTTGTGGCGACGGCGACGGTGGCCCCGCTGCGCGTGCGCATGCCTTCGGCCATGCGTCGGGCGACGGCTTCGCTGACCACGCCGTGCTGGGCGATCAGGCGTGCAGGGACGCCGAGGCGCCGGGTCTTGATCTCGGCATGGTAAGCGACGAGCGATTCGCGCAGCACCGCCGAGGCGCCCGGGATGGCAAGGATCTGCGCGGCAGCGTGGCCGGCGGTGCAGCTCTCGGCGCAGGCGATGGTGCCGTCCTCGGTCGCCAGACGATGAACCAGGCTGGCGGCGAGGCCAGCGCGTGGCAGCAGCCAGGGCTTGAGCGCCGCGCGCAACTGGCGCAGGCGGGTGCGTACCTGGAGCGGGGTGCCCACGGCGCGCAGGGTGATGTGGCCCAGTTCGCTGACGGTGATGCCGACCAGCGGATCGCGTTCAGACAGAAGGCCGGGGATGCGCTCTTGCGCCGCCGATTCACCGAGTCCGGCGAACCACACCTCGCCCACCGTCGGCGCGGCGAGGCCCGGCACCAGACGCGGCAGTTGGCCGAGCAGGCGATCGAGCATGGCGTGCATCTCGTGCGGCACACCGGGCATGCACGTGATCCAGCAGCCGCCGATACGCCCCAGCATGCCTGGTGCGGTGCCGCGATCATTGTCGAGGATCTCGGTGCCGACCGGGAACAGGGCCTGGCGGCGGTTGACCTCCGGCACCGCGACGCCGGGGCGATGCGCGGCGTACCATGCGGTCACATGCTCCCACGCGGCCAGGCGTTCGGCCAGGCGCACGCCCATGCTGCGCGCCAGGGCATGGCGCGTGCGGTCATCCTCGGTCGGGCCAAGGCCGCCCGAGCACACCACCAGCGCAGCACCACGCGTGGCAGTGCGCATCGCCGCGATGATCGCAGCCTCGCTGTCGCCGACCGTGCGGGCGTAGTCCACCGTCAGGCCGGCGTCGCTCAGGCGTTGGGCGATATGGGCGCTGTTGGAATCGATGGTGCGACCCAGCAGCAGTTCGTCACCGATGGCGAGGATGCGGGCGAGGGGACGCAGGCTGGAGGCTGGAGGCTGGAGGCTGGAGGCTGCTTTGCGCATGGAGTATGCTTTCTGCGGTATCGGACCAGCTACAAGGTTCGTCCGCATCCATCGAACATCACTGTGGAACCTCTCGCCGATTGCGCGCCCGGCTTGGCGGCAGGCCGAAGCTCTGCACGAAGGCCCGCGAGAAGTGCGCCGCGTCGCTGAAGCCGACCTCAGACGCCACCGCCTGCACGCTGCCGCCGGCCTGCAGGCGCGCGAGGGCATGGTGCATGCGCAGGCGGCGGAGATGCTGATACGGGCTTTCGACGGCGAAGCGGCGGTAGAGCCGGCACAGGTAGCTCGGCTCGACGCCGCACAGCGCGGCGACGCCGGCCTGGGTGCGCACCTCCAGGAAGCGCTCCTCGATCGCGGCGCGGCAGCGGCGGAAGGTGGAGAGGGCGACGGAATCGGTGTCGCTCGCCGGCACCGCGTCGTGGGCCAGGCGCAAAGTCAGGAATTCGACGATCACGGCGCAGGCGTGTGCGCGGCCGGGCGCGTTGCCCTGGCCCCAGCGGATCGCCTGTTCAAGGATGTCGGTGACCGGCAGCGGATCGGCGACCAGCGCGACCTCGCCGGGGGCGAGGTGGGCCGCGGCGAGCAGTCCATCCACTGCGTGGCCGGTGACGGTGAGGAAATATTTACGCAGCACCGAGCGCGGGTCGCTGGCGATGCGCACCGGCACGCCCGGGCCGTAGGCGAAGAGCATGCCCGGTGCGAGGGCGTGCTCGACGCCGTCGAGGACCAGCGTACCGGCGCCGCCGGCGATGAATTCGAGCAGCGGCTGGGGAAAGCCATCGCGGTCGATGCGGTAGTCCGAGGCGACATGCTCGTAACCGCCACTGAGTACGCCCAGGCGCGCGTCCAGGTCCTGATGTGGGATCCAGAATCGGCGGGTATGTAGAACGCGATTGCTGAAATACGGGGGTTCAGCCGGCAACATGACGAATAAGACTAGGACGATAATTGGCAAGTCGAGGACGAGGCCGGGGATTCCAGCGGCCTGATCGCACCCTAGCATCGCGCCAACACCCTGCCCCCTCACAGGACCGGAGCCTTCCCCATGTTCGCCAAGAACACCGCCGCCCCCGCCAAGAAGATCGCCACCGTCGCTGGCAAGACCACCGACTCGTACGGCCCGCTGCGCCCCTTCCCGGCGGTCGGCATCCGTCCGACCATCGACGGCCGCCGCGACGGCGTGCGCGAGTCGCTCGAAGGCCAGGTCTTCGCCATGGCGCAGTCGGCCGCCGAGCTGATCTCGGCCAGCCTGCGTTATCCCGACGGCAGCCCGGTGCGCTGCGTCGTCGCCGAGACCTGCATCGGCGGCGCCGCCGAGGCCGCCTCGACCGCGCGCCAGTTCGCCAAGGAAGGCGTCGGCGTCTCGCTGACCGTCACCCCGTGCTGGTGCTACGGCTCGGAGACCATGGACCTTGATCCGCACACGCCCAAGGCGGTGTGGGGCTTCAACGGCACCGAGCGCCCGGGCGCGGTGTACCTCGCCGCCGTGCTTGCTGCCCACGCCCAGAAGGGCGTGCCGGCCTTCGGCATCTACGGCCAGGACGTGCAGGATGCCGGCGACACCAGCATCCCCGCCGACGTGAAGGCGAAGATCCTGCAGTTCGTCCGCGCCGGCCTCGCCGTCGCGCAGATGAAGGGGCGCAGCTACCTGTCGGTCGGCGGCACCTCAATGGGCATCGCCGGTTCGATCGTCAACCACGACTTCTTCCAGAAGTACCTCGGCATGCGCGTCGAGAGCATCGACATGGTCGAGGTGCTGCGCCGCATGGAGCGTGGCGTAGTCGATGGCGCCGAGACCGAGAAGGCCCTCGCGTGGGTGGAGAAGAACTGCCAGCCCGGCCCCGACATCAACCCGCCCAAGCGCCAGCACAGCGATGCGCGCAAGGCGCAGGAGATGAAGACCTGCGTGCAGATGACCCAGATCATCCGCGACCTGATGGTCGGCAACCCGCGCCTGGCCGAGCTCGGCTTCGGTGAAGAGGCCCTCGGCCACGACGCCATCGCCGGCGGCTTCCAGGGCCAGCGCCACTGGACCGACCACCTGCCCAACGGCGACTTCGCCGAGGCGATGCTCAACACCAGCTTCGACTGGAACGGCATCCGCGCGCCCTACGTCGTCGCCACCGAGAACGACAGCCTGAACGCCGTGCCGATGCTGTTCGGCCGCCTGCTCACCAACACCGCCCAGGTGTTCTGCGACGTGCGCACCTACTGGTCGCCGGCCGCGGTGAAGCGCGTCACCGGCCACGCCCTGTCGGGCCAGGCCAAGAACGGCATCATCCACCTGATCAACTCCGGCCCCGCCGCCCTCGACGGCATCGGCGCGATGAAGGCCAAGGGCAAGCCCGCCTTCAAGCCGTTCTGGGAGATCACCGAGGCCGATGTCACCGCCACCATGAAGTCGGTCACCTGGTGCCCGGCGGTGGACGAGTACTTCCGCGGCGGTGGCTTCTCGACCAACTACAAGACCCTGGGCGGCATCCCGGTCACCATGACCCGTCTCAGCCTGGTTGATGGTCTCGGCCCGATCCTGCAGGTCATCGAGGGCTGGACGGTCGAGCTGCCCGGCAAGGTCCACCAGACCCTCGACGGCCGCACCAACCCGACTTGGCCGACCACCTGGTTCGCGCCGCGCCTCACCGCCAGCGGCCCGACCAGCACGGTCTATGGCATCATGGCCGGCTGGAGCGCCAACCACTGCGCCCTGACCTTCGGCCACGTCGGCGGCGACTTCGCCTCGCTGGCGGCCCTGCTGCGCATCCCGGTGGCGATGCACAATCTGGCCGACGAGCAGCTGTTCCGCCCGGCGTCGTGGGGCCTGTTCGGAGCCGGTGACGCGCAGGGGGCCGACTACCGCGCCTGCGCCGCCTACGGCCCGATCTATGGTTGAGGCTGGAGGCTAGAGGCTGGAGGCTGGAGGCTGGAGGCTGGAGGCTGGGACTACAACGGATGGACGGCAGAAAAGCGTACATCGTTGTTCCAGCCTTCAGCCACTGCCCGTCTGCGATGAGGCCGGGCCAGCTTCCAGGGCGCGTCCGCAGAGCACCCGATCGACCGTGCCACGCACTTGGTCGCGACTGAACGGCTTGCGCAGTTCACCTGCGATTTCGCGTCGCCAGCGGTCGATGCCCGAACCGCCACCCGCCCACCCGCTGACCACCACCACGGGTGGCCAGCGGCGTTCCGGGTGCAGTTCGAGGTGGCGCATGAAGCCTTCTCCGTCCACCCCTGGCATGCTCCAATTGAGCATCACCAGGTCGATATCCTCGTGGTCGAGATACGCGATCGCCTGCGCTCCCTCGCTGGCTTCGACGGCGATATGCCCGGCGCCGGTCAGGTGCTCGCAGAGCAGCCGGCGGATCTCCGGTTCGTCATCGACCACCAGCACGCGGGCGCAGATGGCGGCCAGGGGGACGCTTTCGGCGGCGTTCACCGGCGATTCGCTCAGCGGCACGCGGACGGTGAACGTGGTGCCCTCACCAGCGGTGCAGTTGGCGGTGATCGAACCGCCCATCTGATCGGCCAGGGTCCGACATACCGACAGGCCGAGTCCGGTGCCGTGCAGCCAGGGCTGGCCACCGCCGAGGCCGGCATGCTCGCCCTTGGTCGAGAAGAACGGTTCGAAGATGCGCGCGCTGATCGCCGGGTCGATGCCGACTCCGTTGTCGGTGACACGCAGTTCGGCCCAGCCGGAGTCGATCCCCAGGATGACCCGGACCCGGGGATCATCGCGACGATCCACCGCGTCGCAGGCGTTGAGCAGCAGGTTGAGCAGGATCTGGCCGAGGGCGCCGTGCGGCAGGGCGGCATAGACCGGCCGGTCGGGGAGTTCGACCTGCAAGGTGACGCGGCGTTGGCGGATGGTCCGGCGGGCCAGCGCGAGGGTGGTGGTGACCACCCTGCCGAGTTCGACGATCTCGCCTGTGCCGCGATCGTGGCGGGAGAAGGCGAGCAGGGCCTCGACCACGCCCTGTTCGCGATCGACCGCTTCGCGGATCTGCTCCAGCCGGCGACGGGCATCCTCGGGCAGTCCGGGTTTGCGCAGGGCCAGTTCGACGTTGCCCATGATCACCGCGTTGAGGTTGTTGAACTCATGCGCCACGCCGCCAGCCAGGGTGCCGATCGAGGCCATGCGTTCGGCGAAGGCGGCACCCTTGCGACGGCTGATGTCACGCGCGGTCATCTGCATGCCCAGCCGCGCACCGTCGCTGCCGAGGACATTCTGCCAGGCGGTTTCCAGCCACAGCCAGGAGCCATCCGGGCGGCGGAAGCGCAATTCCTCGCTGCCGGTGCTGCGCTGTCCGTCGGGGAAGCGGTCGAGGTCGTCGGTGTGAAGGAAGCTGCGGGGATCGGCGCCAAGCAGATCCTCGTTGCGCCAACCCAGGATCTGCACGACCGAGGGCGAAACCCAGGTGAAGCGGCCTGTGGCATCGTGCAGCGATACGACGTCCCGCGCGTTGTCCGCGACCAGGCGGTAGCGGCGTTCGCTTTCGGCCAACGCTGCGCTGTCGCGGGTCTGGCTGGCGGCGTAGGCGGCGAGGACGAGGCAGGTGAACGCGGCGGCGGCGGTGAAGGCCTGGAAGGGGAGGTGGGCGCGGTTGCCGTCCGTGAAGTCGGCAAAGGCGCCCAGACCGGAAGCTGTGATGAAGGCGATGGCCGCCGTGGTCATGGCGATGGCGATGGCCGTCCCGAGCGGTCCGAAACGTACCGCCGCCCACAGCAACGGCGGGAAGAAGAGGAAGGCCCATGGCGACAGGCCCTGCGCGCTGGCCGGGGTGATGAGGATCGTGGCGAAGCACACGACCACCAGGCAGAGCAGCAGCAGCAGGGCCTCTCTCCAGCGCGCGAGATCCGGCCGCCCCGAACGCCAGGCGATGGCGAACAGGGCGGTGGTGCTGATCACCCCGGTCGTATCGCCGGTCCACCAGGTCCACCACACCTCGTGCAGTTCGATCGGGCCGGACATGCCGAACTCGACCACGGCCAGACTGCCGATGAGAGCAGAGATGGCACTGCCGCCTGCGCCGACCAGCAGCAGCAGCAGCGGTCCGGATGGTTCATCCAGTTCAGGACGGCAATGCAGGCGACGCAGCAGCGCAGCTGCAGTTGTCAGTCCGAGGGTGCTGCCGCAGGCGATGAGCAGCGAGACCAGCAGGCCACCGTGCGACCACACCAGGTTCGCCGCCAGCGAGCCGGCGAAGAGGCCCGGCCACAGGCCCGGCCCCCACCGCCAGAGCAGAGCCAGCGCGGCGCCGGCCGCCGGCCAGTACGGCGACACATTGGAACCTACCAGGGCGAAGAGCAGGCCGATGCCGGCCAATACGCCGTAGAGCAGGCCGATCGCCAGCATGCCGCGCCAGCGGCCCAGTCGCGCGATCGGATCGTCAGTCATGCCGTGGCATGATGGAGTGCGGGTCAGGACCCGCAAATGTCGAGCCTCGTCACTCTACTCGCCGGGTATGCCGCCGGCAGCCGGGGTCGCCGCGATCAGCCCGCTGAGCGGACTGCTGGCGCTGGCGTAGCGCTTCTTGGCGATGCGGCCCGCACCTGCGGCCCAGAAGCCGGCCTCCAGCGCATGGCGCATCGCGCGCGCCATGCGCACCGGGTCCTGGGCGCAGGCGATGCCGGTGTTCAGCAGCACGCCGGCCGCGCCCAGTTCCATCGCCAGGGTCACATCCGACGCGGTGCCGACGCCGGCATCGATGATGATCGGCACGGTCGCGCGCTCGAGGATGATCTCCATCGAGTTGCGGTTGAGGATGCCCAGGCCGCTGCCGATCGGGGCGCCGGCCGGCATCACTGCCGCAGCCCCGGCCGATTCCAGTTCCTTGGCCAGCACCGGATCATCGCTGGTATAGACCAGCACCGTGAAGCCGTCGGCGGCCAGGCGGCGGCAGGCGTCGAGGGTCTGGGTGGGATGCGGCAACAGGGTCTGCTGGTCGGCGAGGACCTCCAGCTTGACCATGTCGGAGATGCCGAGTTCGCGGCCAAGGTGGGCGGTGCGGATCGCGTCCTCGGCGTTGAAGCAGCCGGCGGT
>JFJP01029688.1_pt1 | contig 57129 bp, 53 predicted proteins | sample 431651 | NCBI WGS metagenome assembly JFJP01 (sample SAMN02602958, study PRJNA72255) | Microbial mat metagenome, whole genome shotgun sequencing project. | biome: fresh water; feature: sink hole; material: water; isolation source: purple microbial (photo- and chemosynthetic) mats found in... | reverse complement strand
TGTGAACGTGCGCTGACGGCATTGAAATACTTTGCCGAAGATTGTCCGGAACTGGATGTGATGGCTGCAGGCAGTCTGCTGGGTTTCGCTGTCAATCGACAGAAGTTTTCTTTTCCGGTCGGAAAAGTTGAGGTTCTTCAATTATACCCGATGGATTTTGAGGAATGCCTGATGGCAAGTGGAAAAGAGACAGAGGTTGGGCGGATCCGGGAAGCCTGGAAGACCCATGTCGAGTTGCCATCCTTTCTTCACGACTCGTTGATGGGCGAATTGAGGAATTATTTGCTTTTGGGCGGAATGCCTGCAGTCGTCAAGGCAAAACAAAAAAGGTGCGTCCTCCAGCTATTTCGGTGCATCGATGGACTGTCTGAAAGCGAGCGGAACCATCCTGATGTGCAGGAAAATTGAGCATGGTTTCTTTCCCCCGGCATCTCAGATGGATATTTCCTCGTTCAAGGTTTATCTGTCGGATGTGGGTCTTCTGGCCGCCCGGACCAAGGCAACGCCGGAGTCCCTGAATCCATCGCCTCATCACGCGAGCGGATTCCGCGGCAGTCTGATCGAGAATTATGTGGCCTGCGCATTGCAGCGAAAGGGTTATGAGCTGTTCTACTGGGAATCCGATGGCAAGGCGGAAATCGATTTTGTTGTTGCGAAGGAAGGGGCAGCCATTCCTATTGAAGTCAAGGCAGCTGAAAACACGAAATCAAAATCCCTGGGGGTCTATGTCGGAAAGTATCGTCCACCTTATTCCGTACGGTTGTCCGGCCGGAATTTCGGCTGGTCGGAATCAATCCTGAGCATTCCGCTCTATGCAGCGTTCCTTCTGTAAACCTCCATCTGTTTCTGTCGCGGCTGCGTACCTGATGACAAAAGGAATGCCTGAATTGCCATAAGAAGCAAATAGTGCAAAGTTGATAACAAGTCAACCTGAGACTGAAGGTTTTTCGTCGGATATGCTTGTTGCGATGGACCGCGAGCAAAATAAGACCGACGGGCCTTCGGGAGGATCATCATGCGCTTGTTCACGCCGGACTACCGGAATATCGAAAAAGTGGCCAGAAACCAGGCCGTTCCCCGTATACCGCTTTATGAACACCTCATCAGCTTCGGTACAATGGAACGCATCACCGGCCGGCAGTTCGGGCATCTTGCAGACGGAGATGCTGCGGATCGGCAGGAGTGCATGCGCCAGTACTGCGAATTCTATCGAACCATGGGGTATGACACGGTCACGTTCGAACAATGCATCGGTCCCGCCATGCCGGGCAGCGGTGCGCTTGGCGGACACAAACCGGGCGTCATCCGGAACCGGGCCGATTATGAGCGTTATCCGTGGTCGGAGGTTCCCGAACTGTATTTCAAGGCGCATGCGGGATTGTTCGACGCCCTGCATGAAACCCTTCCGCCAGGCATGAAAGCAATCGGCGGGGTCGGGAATGGTGTTTTCGAATGCGTACAGGATCTGGTCGGCTTCACGGACCTGTGCTATCTGGGGATGGATGATCCGGAATTGTATGCGGAGCTGTTCGTACGCGTCGGCGATGTAAGTCTCGCCATCTGGGACCGTTTCATGCGCCTGTATGCGGATGACTTCTGCGTCCTTCGCTTCGGGGATGATCTTGGCTTCAAGTCAACCACGCTTCTTTCTGCGGCAGATATCCGCACGCATATTCTGCCTCAGTACAAACGCATCGTGAATCTGGTTCATTCCTATGAAAAACCTTTCCTGCTGCATTCCTGCGGCTCTATTTTCGATGTGATGGAAGAGCTGATCGAAGAGGTCGGCATTGATGCGAAACACTCGAACGAAGATCAGATTGCCCCCTTCACGACCTGGTTCGAACGGTATGGCAGCCGGATCGGGAATTTCGGCGGGATTGACACGGATCACCTTTGTCAGAAATCCGAAACAGAAATCGGCCAGATGGTTCGTGATGTCATGGACGCTTCCATCGGGCATGGCGGTTTTGCACTGGGTTCGGGGAATTCGATACCGGACTATGTGCCGGTTTCCGGGTATCTGGCGATGGTGGAGGCCTGTCGGGCACATCGTGGAGAATAGTGGGTTGATTCAGTTGAAACGAACGGGCCTGAAGCAGAATCAAACAGATAAGGAAAGGTCGCAATGAAGGCCGTGAAAATCAGAAACCGTGAAGGAGAAACAACGCATGAATTCCAGGGATAAAGTCCTTTCCGTCTTCAACAGAAAGAGCGACGGAACCGGTGCCATGTGGACAGGCCACCCGAATGACAAAACCATCCCGATCTATGCAGCCGCGTGGGGGATTCCCGAGACGCGGGAGGCCATCTATACCCACTTGCAGGATGACTGCCGCTGGTTCATTGCAGACTCGGGGTATCGGCATCCTGCCGGGCTGCCTGCCCTGGATCCGGCCTGGGGAACGGAAGGGCGGCACACCCTGAGTGCCGGTGGATGTTTTGCACAAGCGGAGACAGTCGCCGAAATCGAAAAGTATCCCTGGCCGGATCCGGCGTTCTGCGACTTCACGGAAATCTATGCGCAAATCGGAGCTTTTCCTGACAAGGCGGTCTTTACCGGCATGTGGAGTCCATTCTTCCACAACATCGCGGACTTTTTCGGCATGGAGAACTATTTCGTCCAGATGTACGAGAATCCGGCAGTGGTCGAAGCCGCAACGGAACGCATCACGGATTGGTATGTGGCAGCGGGGGAACTGTTCTTTGCAGGCCTCGGCGCACAAGCGGACGTGATGTTTTTCGGCAACGACTTCGGTACCCAGCGGGACCTGATCATTTCGCCGGATGCGTTCCGAAAGTTTGTGCTTCCTTCCTTCAAACGCCTCATCGCGCTGGGGAAGAAGCACGGGAAAAAGATTCTGCTTCATTCCTGTGGCTCCATTTACCGGATCATTCCGGACCTCATTGAAGCAGGCGTAGATGCCCTGCACCCCATTCAGGCCGGAGCCACGGGCATGGACGCGGCAAGTTTGGCCCAATACAAGCATGATCTGGCGTTTGTCGGCGGAATTGATGCGCAGTCCTTTTTTGTCCAGTCCACCCCGCAGCAGATAAGGGATGAGGTGCATCGCGTGCGGGATATCCTCGGACCCAATATTGTCATTTCTCCGAGTCATGAGGAAATCCTGCCGAATGTTCCGCCTGAAAATGTATTGGCCATGGCGGAAGCGGCCAGAGATTGATTTTTTCCTCAAAAGCCTCGGATTGTTTCTTTCGCTCAATCTCTTGGATTGATTTTTCCTCTCAACCCCCTCAGGTCGAAAAAGGAGTGTGAACCATGCATACGCAACAGGATAAGGAAATTCTCCGTACCCTGGCATCCACGTACATGGATGCGGCCATGCTGCCAGTCCAGCGTGAAAAGATGGAACTCTGGAAGGCCCTGAACCGGGGAAAGATGCAGCGCCCGATGGTTCTTATCGACCAACTTCCGTGGCATGAGCTGAATGGGGAGGGGGAACTGACTTTACAGACCCGGGACCCTCTCTGTCAGCAGCTTGAACGGGAATTGCGGCAGACACTCTACAAATGGAACCACTTCCCTGTGGATATGGTGCTGGAACCCTTCCTCACGATTCCGAAGTCCATCCGGAACAGCGGGTACGGCATCCGCATCGATGAGGACACGCAGATGACGGATGCCGTCAGCGATGTCGTCTCCCACCGTTTCCACAACCAGCTGAAGAATGAGGAAGATATCGAAAAGATTAAGGACATGGTCATCACGCATGATGTCGGGGAGAGCGCGCGATGGATGGAACAGGCGCGGGATCTCTTCGACGGGATTGCGCCGGTCCGGCAGAGTTCAGGTTTGCAATTCCATCTGGGTGTCTGGGATTACCTGTCCATGCTGATGGGGGTGCAGGACATATATTTCGATCTGATGGACCGACCGGAATTCCTGCATGCCTGCATGGAGCGGATCACGTCATCCGTGATGGCCGGCATCAGGCAGGCCGAGGCGCTTGGTATCCACAACGACACCATCAGCCTCTGCCATTGTTCGCATACCTATACCGATGAACTGCTGCCCGACTTCGGTGAAGGGAAAGGACCATCCGCGAAGAATTCCTGGGCATTCGGTCTGGCACAGCTCTTTTCATCGGTTTCTCCGGCTGTCACCGAAGAATTCGAACTGCCTTACATCACCCGCATGGCGGCGTGTTTCGGGATGATTTATTATGGATGCTGCGACAGGCTGGATGACCGGCTGGATATTGTGAAGCGGATTCCCAATGTACGAAAGGTATCGTGCAGCCCGTGGAGTCTGCGGGATGCTTTTGCCGAGAAGATTGGCCCCTCCCTGGTCATGTCGGATAAACCGACACCGGCCCTGCTGGCGGAATCCTCACTGGATTGCGTCGAAATCGAAAAAGACCTGCTGTTGACCTTGAAGGCCGCCCGTCGGAACCAGGTTAATCTGGAGTATATCCTGAAGGATGTCTCCACCGTGCACTATCAGCCGCAAAGGCTGACGCAGTGGGCGGAGACGGCGATGCGGGTGGTGTGCGGATAACATTATTCTCCCGGGCCGGGATAAACCCGGTTGCGACCCATTTCCTTCGACTTGTACATTGCATCGTCCACTCTTTTGTAAAGCGCATCAACGGGCTCGCCCTCCACCCGCTGGATAAGCCGGTCCACATGCACTCTGTTGGATATGGCCGTCAAGCCGTCCAGGGTGGACAGCCGGTTCACTGCACGGAATGTCCTTTCCAGAGTCTCTGTTTATCCTCGAGTACTGTCTCATTTTGATACAAGGCTTGTTGATAGATGAAAAACACGGTGACAGCCGTTGCAAGACTGAGCAGGATGGAAGCACGGTGTGAAGCGTTCATGGCTTCCGAAGTCATTTTCACAGTCAGGTCCGTCATGGGGACATGTCTGTAGATGATGATGAAAAAAATCAGATTCATGGAGGAAAGCAGGATTTTCAGCCATTTTCCCTTGTTTCCGATTGTGATGACGGGCAGGAACGAAAACAAAATGAAAAAGTAATGGTTGCCGATGCTGTCACCGAAAAAGAACCACATGTTGATGAACACGGGAACCGAAATGAACCCGTTCATCACGATGGCTGCTGCCAATGTCTTGCCACGGGCATTCAGATACAGGGATGACAGGATGTCAGGAATGGCCAGGCATATCACGATCAGGGCCGGCAGGAAAAAGGCGAGGTCGCTTATCGCGTAATAAAAGGCATAAAACAGATAGCTGCCGGCTCCCGCCGTAGCCGCAATATTGCTCAACCGCGTAGCGCGATTCAACGGGCGAGGCAGTGCCGCATCACACCCAGCATTGACAATTTTCAGGAATATCCCCATCCGCGTTGCTCCCTGCAACAGGCAAACAGTCATCCCTGTGATGCCGCGAACGGCATTTTCAGCCTGAACTGCCAGCACATTTTTCAGTTAAAGCCGTCACGACTTTTGTGCCCGATTCCTGTCCACATTGAAAAGAACAATCTTTTCCACCAGGTCGAACGGCACGGGCGCCACCAGCGGGAACTGCACAGCGCCTTTCGAGTACTTCAGTTTCCGTTCCTTCAGCTCATCTTCGAATACTTCTATGGCTTCGGGACCCGGATACAGACCGATGTGACGGTTGAATCCGGCAAAGTGGATCAAGTTGCCTTTCAGATAAAAGGTCGGCATCTGCCAGCTGATTTTTTCCGATGCTTCCGGCACCAGTCTTCGAATCAAGTCGCGGAGCGCATGCATCTTGTCCTGCACATCCGGCGGGAAAGTGGCGATGTAGGCATCGATGGTTTCGATGGTGACTCCGTTGATCTCCATGGGCTGTTCCCCCTTCATGTAGCGTCTTCCTCTCGTCGTGTCAGCTTCTTGCCGCGCCTTTGTCATGATGATGTTTCTTCTTGCCGCGTCTTTGTCATGATGATGTTTCTTCTTGCCGATTCTTCATCCTGCTGCTTTTTGCTTGTCATTTCACGGCTGTATAAAAATGAATTCATTGGATTTGGGATTATGTACGCCTGTCTTGTTGTCATATGCATCATATGGGTATCTGCTTGCAAGAAATTGAAGGAGGAGGTCAATCTGCTCCCGCAATGTCTCCGGATCCGTGATGTGGGAAGGAAGCATGTCCGGGATGGCAAACCCCAAAGCCTGCAGTTCTCCAAGCAGCATGCCGAAATGATGATATCTGGTTTGGCCGCTCATAAAGAGTTCTTTCATGCGGTCGACGAGATCACATAAATTTATATACGCCGCAGTTCCCCTGACTCTTTCCTCTTCAAACCGATTGAGGCTCACCAACAGCAACAAGGGTGCAACAAGCTTATGCCTTGCACCGGCCCCCTTCATGAAGTCATCATAGTATTGAATGCTGGCGCGAACAATTCTATACATGATTCACACAGTCTCCCTGATGAACATGTGACGGAAGTTTACAAGATTCAGCTCGTACCGACCCCGGCGATCTGCGTAGACGATATTGTCCAGCGTCTCCTGAATGCATTTTTCCAAGGTTTCAATGTTGATGTCAACCATCAGCAGCCTGATATCCTCAATGTCTTTGTCGGACATACGGTCAATTTTTGATGCGATAATGTCTTCTCTGGAGAAAACATATACGGAGATGTAGCGGAATCCCTCAATTTTTATCGCACGCCCCATGTAGTTTTTGGGAATCGCAGCGAAATAATTCGTCAAAAGATCGTATGGCTCCAAAAGTTTCAAAACCTTGGAGAGCTTGGATGAATAGCCAAGGTCGACAAAATCGAAGTCCCTGGTTGTCCGGTCAATCCATCCGGCCAGGATGCATGCGGAGCCTCCTGCAAAATAAAACGTCATATCCGCATCGGCAAAGCTGCTGCCCACCAGATTATCAACCAGCTTCAGGTCGAAAAGCAAGTCTTCTGAAGTTCTTGACATATCCACTCTCCATCTGACGCATCAAACCACCCTCACAGTATCATGAGGGCACAAACACGTCAACACTGCCAGGTGTCGTGGGAAAATGGGGGTGTTTGCGGGAGAAGCCCTACAACGTCACAAGGAAGGTGCTGCCCTTTCCCCATTCGCTGTGAACGGAAATGGTCCCGCCATGCAGCTCGATGATTTTTTTGCACAATGTCAGGCCCAGGCCCGTTCCCGCGCTGCTTCGGGACGCGTCCGCCTTGTAGAATCTCTCAAACACCCGCTCCTGCTCTTCTTTCCTCATGCCGATTCCGTTGTCGGTGACCTCTATCCGGATGCCATCATTCTCCTGGATCCTGATGCGAAGAAGCCCGTTATGATTCGAATACCGTACTGCATTCCCGATCAGATTCACCCACACCTGGTGCATCAGTTCCTTGTCTCCGGTGAAAAACACAGTCTCCAGATCCAGATCGATGTCCAGTTGCTTCTTCTCCCACTCGGTTTGAAGCAGAACCAGAGAGTCCCGGATCTGCTCATCCAGGCAGAAACGTTCCTTGTGTTTCAGGATCACCTCATGCTCGAGCTCCGAGAGGCGAAGCAGGCCTGATGTCATCCGGGAAAGCCGCTCGGTTTCCGTGATCAGCACATCCAGGCATTCCTGTCTTTTCTCTTCCGACAGGTCCTGTCTTTTCAGCAGTTTGGCATAACCGCGCAAGGATGTGAGCGGAGTCTTGAATTCATGCGAGACATTGGAGACAAAATCCTTGTGAAGGTATTCGTTTTTCGACAAGGCAAGGGTCATGATATTGAAATTACCGGCCAGTTCGGCAATTTCGTCATGACCCGACACGTCGACATGGATGTCGAAATTGCCTTCCGCCACTCGCTTCGAGGCGGCGGTTATCTGCCTGATGGGACGCACGAGCAGCCGGACGGCGATGAAGATGCAGATTCCGCTGATCGTGAACGTAACGAGACCCAAACCGGATACAAAGTTCGTGATGGGAGGCATGCCTTCCTCTCTGATCATGAACCGTGCGAAACGGATATCCACGCCATACAGCCAAAACATGATGAGGGTCGAGATGACATTCGATACGGCCATGATGCCGATGAAGGTAACCATGTACTTCATGAACAGCGAAGAGAACAGTTTTTTCATAGTTTGACCGCCTTGTATCCCAGTCCTTTGACCGTGACGATTTCAAAGTCCCTGTTGCCGCCGAATCGTTCCCGCAGTCTGCTGATATGCACATTCACCGTCTGCCCGTCGCTTTCCGAATCATAACCCCAGAGTTCGTCCATGATCTGCTGTCGGGTGAAGATTCTGCCTGCACCCGACAGGAGCATGAAGATTAATTGAAACTCTTTCTTGGGGAGGTCGATTTCCTTTTGTTGAACCGTAACTGAGAATTTTTCATAATCGAACACCGTGTCTCCGAGGATCAGCTTCTTCTCGCTGGCGATTTTCGACCGGCGAAGCAGCGCGGAGACGCGAAGCAGCATTTCCTCCATGTCGATGGGCTTGACCATGTAATCATCGGTGCCGTTATGAAAACCTTTTTTCTTGTCATCCAGCGTTTCCTTCGCCGTAATCATGAGGATGGGCAGGGTCTGTCCGGATTCGCGCAATTCCTTCGACAACGCGTACCCGTCCATGACGGGCATCATGATGTCTGTAATCAGCAAGTCGATGTGCGTGCTTTCCAGAATGGAGAGAGCCGCCTCTCCGTTATCGCTTTCATACACCTTGTAATGGTCGGCCCTCAGGTACTCGCTCATCAGATTCCGGATGTTACGCTCATCTTCGCAGACTAGAATATGGAACACACTTCCACCTCCCTGCGCTATTCTGTAAGTAAAACAAGCTTGATTCTGGTGTAACAACTCGCATTTGCGAGTTGTTATGCAGGATTCCAAAGGAATCCTGCATGTAAATGACACCGATGGTGTCATTTACACACCGAATCACGTGATTCCGTGCCCTACAGCGGCATCGCCGCTGTAGGCATGCAAGTTGCGAATCGCAACTTGCATGAAAAAGTCGAAAAACGACTTTTTGCACGAGAATCAAGCTTTCATGAGGGAAAAATAACATGTCAAGAAATACAGCATGCTTTTTGCCGGCCAGTTTGCTGTGTTAGTCTTTCAAACAGCCGACAGGGATGATTTTCACACCATCTTTTCTTGAATAAGCAAGTTCCCCACCAGTGATGACTACCAGTAAATCAGGTTCTCTTATTTTTGATGTTTGCGTGTTCTGGTTATATTTTATTACCAGTTCTTTTAGCTGCAGGAGGTGTTTTGACGCGTCTTCAATATCTCTACTTCCAAGCTTGAATTCTATCAGCGCATATCTGCCGTCATCAAGATGCAATACAGCATCCGCTTCCAGTCCAAAACGATCATGATAATAGGAGATTTGCCCTCCAAGTTTGCTTGAATACACTTTTAAGTCTCTGACACATAAATTTTCAAACAGGAATCCAAAAGTGTTCATGTCTTGCATCAATAATTCCGGAGACAACCTTAATGCAGCAACCGCGATGGACGGATCAATAAACAGTTTTTTGTTTTTTCCTCTTATGGATGTTTTAGACCGGATGGAAGGACTCCAGGCAGGAATATCATCAATGACGAATATTCTGTTCAATGCATCCAAATAGGCGTACATTGTTGATTCAACCATATTATCAAAATTCGCGTTCATATCCTTGAGAACCGTTGTGTTTGCTGCCGAAGTCGCAATATTTCTGGCATAGGACCGAAGCAATGCGCGCACTCTTTGTGGCTCTTTTTTTGTCCCATCAACTGTTGAAACGTCATTTTCACATATGTCATCGATATAGGAACTTGCAACAAACAAACTCGCCTTATCATTTTTCTTTGATAAACTGGATGGCCATCCACCTCTGCATGCAGCAAAGATTAGTTTTTCAATGGACAACGGAGATTGAATCCCATCTATTTCCAGGTCTCTGTCATCAAACAAACTCTTTAATGATATGCTTCCACTTGATTCTTTTGATTCATATAAGCTCATCGGGCGCATGACGAGTCTGGATATCCTGCCTGTACCGGAATGCATGATTTGCGAGTAATCAATCGTTGTTGAGCCTGTCAAAATGAAAAGGCCTTCTTCATTGCGTTCGTCGACTGCTGTTCTGACCGCATCCCACAAAACCGGTGCCATTTGCCATTCGTCAATCAGCCTTGGATTATCTCCGATTAACAGCAATGACGGTTTTGTTTGAGCGGTGGCCAAATAGGCTGCTGTTTTGTCGGGATCCTGCATTTTTAAAACACTTTTTGCTTTTTGGATTGCTGTTGTCGTTTTCCCGCACCACTTGGGACCAGTAATCAACACCGCACCCATTGCGTCCAGGCGGTCAGACAATTCACTATCAACGATCCGTTGCATGTAACTTGTTTTCATAAGCATGCACCTCGAGGACTTGATGCTATGATTGGACCTCGAAGAGTCGCAATGCGACTTTTCGAGGTGTAACCATGTTATGATTCTGGTGTAACAACTCGCTTTTGCGAGTTGTTATGCAGGATTCCTCTGGAATCCTGCATGTGAATGGCACAATATGTGTCATTCACACACCGAATCATGTGATTCCGTGCCTTGTGGCGACAATGTCGCCACAAGCATGCAAGTTGCATTCTGCAACTTGCATGAAAAAGTCGAAAATCGACTTTGTGTACGAGAATCATGTTATCATATTATCCTGATTGACATCAAGAGTAATCGGAGTGTTCTGGAGCTTTTAATCGAAGTCTTTTGATGTTTTTAGTCGAAGTCATTTGGAGCCTGGAAACATACATATTTCTGCAAGCAGTCAATTAGGTCAGGCTCTCAGGCAAAGGGGCTATCGCAATCCAGGCGCGCAACCTCGGAATACCGTTTGTACAATCATATCACGAAAAATTCAGGCACTCCGCAAGGCATCAATGGGATTCAGCCTGCTTGCTTTTCGGGCGGGAGAGTATCCGAAGACAATCCCGATGATGGCGGAAAAACCGACTGCCAGCCCGATGGAATAGGCAGGAACGATGAAACTCACGCCCATGAGCATGCTGCCGACATAAGCAACCGCAACCCCGGCGACTAGTCCGAGTACGCCGCCGAACAAGGAAAGGAACAGGGCTTCAAGGACAAATTGCCATTGGATGGTTTTGGGTTCCGCGCCAAGCGCTTTCCGGAGACCGATTTCGGCTGTGCGTTCTGTCACGGTCACCAGCATCATGTTCATGATCCCTATGCCGCCGACAATCAGGGAGATGCAGGCGATGCCCGCCAGCATCAGTGTCAGCGTTCCGGTCATGTCGGCGACCGTATCGAGAATGCCCTGCATGTTGGAAACCTTGTAACCATCCTCATTGTCGTTGAAGGCGACTTGCAGGGCCGATTCGATTTCAGCGGTCGTGGTGTCGGACAATGTCTCATCCATCAGGTAAACGTCGAGGGATGTGACATATCCGATCCCGAGCAGGCTTTTTGCCGTCGTATAGGGGATGATCACCGCCTGATCATTCCCGCCTGCCGAAAATCCGCTTGATTCCTGCAAGGTGCCGATGACAAGAAACGTGCTGCCGTTCACGATGATTTCCCTGTCAATCGGGTTCTCTGTCGGAAAGAGTTCGGATACGACATCGTGGCCAATCAGACAGACCTGGTTCCTGTTGTCCACATCCAGCCGGTTGATGGCTCTGCCGCTTTGGAGCAAGTCCTCCGTGTTTGCAAAGTGCACTTCATTTCTGCCCTGCACATCCACCTCTTCCATGACATGACCTTCATGAGAGAGACTTGTTCGGCCGCTGACGCCTGGAGACACGCCCTTGATGTTGTCGATGGAAGAGATGGTATCCATGTCATTGACTGAGAGCCCTCTTTTCAAGGGGGTCCCCATTGCCTGAACGGTGACTTTGTTCGCGCCCATGTCCATGACCTGGGAGGTGATGTTGTCCGTAACGCCCTGCACAATGGAAATCAGGGCAATGATGGAGGCAACGCCGATAAGTACGCCCAACACCGTCAGAAAGGAACGCATCTTGTTGTGGATGATGTTTTGCCATGACATGAGAATGCTTTCTTTCAGCACGTTTCAGTCCTCCTGCATCTGGTCTGTCGTAGGTGGATTGTTCGGGATGTTCAGTAAGTCTTCGGCACTTTCCGACATGATTGGGAGGAGTTTCATTCGATTGCGTTCTTCGAACAATTCGCCATCCAAAATTTTCACGACGCGGCTGCCATGTGCGGCGATTTTTTCATCATGGGTGATCATGACGATGGTCCTGCCCTCTTTGTTCAGCGCTTGAAACAGGTCCATGATTTGGTTTCCCGTCTTTTGATCCAACGCGCCGGTTGGTTCGTCAGCCAACAGGATGGTGGGGTGGGTGACCAGTGCCCTTGCGATCGCCACCCGCTGCTGCTGCCCGCCGGACAATTGATTGGGACGGTTTTTCAGTTTGTCACCCAACCCCACCTTCACCAGCATGTCGGCTGCCATTTTTCTGCGTTCCTTGCCTGGAATTCCGGAATAAATCAGGGGAAGCTCGACATTCTGCAAAGCGGACAGCCGGGGCAGGAGCTGGAATTGTTGAAACACAAACCCGATTTCACTGTTTCTCGCCTGCGCAAGGTCGCACTCGTCGAGTTCCTCCACTGAATGCCCGTTGAGCGTATACGCACCGCTGGTGGGGACATCCAGACAGCCGATGATGTTCATCAGGGTGGATTTTCCGGAACCGGAAGGTCCAAGGATGGACACGAACTCCCCTTCGTTCAGGGAGAAGTTGACGCCTTTCAGGACAGTTTGCTCTTCCAACCCCATTTGGTAGGTTTTGACGATATTCTGCATGGAAAGGATTTGGTTCGACATCTCGGCTCCTCCTATCGACCCGGCATCGGAGGCATGAAGCCCGCATCCGCCTGCCCGGCATCACTCGTCCTGCTGTAGTAGATGGTTTCACCATCGCGGACGCCATTGGTCACTTCCACTGTTTTTCCATTCTGGAGGCCGACGACGACTGCCGTCTTGGTCATGGACCCGTCCTGATTTCCTGTAAAGACATACGGATTGTTTTCCTCATCGAACATCAGGGCCTTCATGGGAAGGGTCAAGGCGTCGACGGACTCTTCGTTCTGGATTTTGGCCTCGGCGGTCATCCCGATCCTGATTTCCTCATCCTGTTCCAGGTCGACGGTTGCGGTGAAGAACGAAACCCCGTTCTGATTGACAGCCGTATCGGAAAGGGAGGCAACCGTTCCGGATACTTCCTTGTCCAGCGCATTGATGGTGACATCAATCGTGTCACCTTCCGCGATGGCATCCAAGTCGTATTCGTCAACCCGGACACTGACCTGCAGGTGCTCGAAATCGATGATGTCACAGAGCAGGGCGCCGGACATGACCTGTTCGTCCGCTTCGACGTGGATGGTGGAAATGGTGCCGTCGATTTTCGCCTTCACTTCCGTCTTGTCGGATGCGACAAAGAGCACATCCCCCTTCAGAACCTTCACGCCTTCCACGCACTTGATCTCCTTGATTTGCAGGATTTTTTCCGCCATGACGCTTTGTGTATCGCGGCTTTTCACACTGCCTGTGAATGTGTAGAAAGTTTCAATTGTTTCTTTGCTGACCGTTGCGCTCTGGTAGTTTCTGGTCTCGTCCTTGGGCGTGAGCATCGGAACTGCAACGATTGCGATGGCCAGGAAGCCCAACCCGACCCCGATGATCCATCCATTGTTTGAAGTCTTTTTTCTTGTCATGGCCATCTTGAAAACCTCCGTGATACTTATTGTGTTTTTACTATAAATCCTCAGGATAAATGCAAGATGAACAGAATGAAATATTTTGTTGGATTCAGCGTGGAAGAAAAATCAAAATGAAATCCGGAACTGTGAGCTGCATAGGACAGATGGATGATTGGTATGTAAAACGGCTTTGCGTATTTGCATACCAATCATGGATTGACTTTTAAAATTCTTTTTCCAGTGGTATTGACCCTATAGTGACTTCAGGGTTTATCATGGAAACAACGAATGAATCAACGAGTGAATCAACGAGTGAATCAACGAATAAATCATCACGTAAATCATCGAGTAAATCATCACGTGAGACAACGAGGAAATCATCGCGAGAGCCTTCGAGTCAGCCATTGAAGTGCATTTCCGAAATGAGGAAACCATGAGGGAGTATTACCACATCGGTGAGATCTCGGCGCTTTTCCGCATCACGGTCGAGACCCTTCGCTACTATGATCATGAAGGCCTTCTGCAGCCGGAAAAGATTGCTGACAACGGGTATCGGCTATACAGCTCGAGGCAGTTCGAACGCATCGGCACGGTACTGGCCCTGCGCAGTGCCGATGTGCCTGCGCAGGAGATTCGTGGTCTTCTGGAATCGAAAACGACTGATGAGGCGGTAAAACGACTCGACCGGCAACTGGATGCCTTGCATGCCCGAATTTCGGAGCTGGAGCGGGCACGCGCGAAACTGGGCACCATCCGGGACCAGCTGGGTGCGATGGATCATGCAGGATTGCCTGCGGAGATGAATCTGCCGGAACTGCATCTGATTGCCATTCCCTATCGACAGATACCGGAGGGAGACGGCTGCAAAGACCGGGATTCCGGTCAGAACATGCATGCAGCCTGGAGCCGGGAAGAAGAAGGAGAGCTGGATATCGAAGGGACCCGTGGCGTGCAGCAGGCGCTCGATCCCGCCTGGCTCCCGGGCGCTTCCATCTTTTCAAGCATCTCCGTTCAGGATCTCGAGCTTCGGCGTTACCACAAATACACACATTACGGGTTGCTTTCGGAAACACCGGTCCCCATGCCTCATCCGTTGATGCGGACTGTTCCTTCCGGAAAACATCTTGTGGCTTCGGTCCTGGTCCGTTCCCACAACCACGATGAGGTGGATGCCGTGTATGACCGCATGCAGGCATATGCACGGGGAAATGGACTTCTTTTGAGCGGTCCGGCCATCGAAAAAACGATTTTTGATCTGGAACCAGGCGGCGGACCGGAACACATTCATGTCTTCACCCTGATGATTCCGGTTCGACCGGTATAAGGAGGTTCACCCATGCAGTGGTTGAAAAGTATCGCCGGCCAATACCGCTTCACGAGAACCGGCATCACCCTCGGACAGAAATGGCTTCTTGCACTGCCCGGTCCCGCCATGTCGCTGAGTTCCGTGCTCATCCACAATGTGTATATCAAGATGTATACGGATGTCATCGGACTGGATCCGGTGTATGTCGGGCTCATCTATTTCTGGTTCAACCTCTGGAACATGCTCAATGACCCGGTCTTCGGCGTCCTGATCGACAAGATGAAGTACCGCCCGGGGAAAGGGAAGTTCCTTTATCTGATGCGCATCACAGTGCCCTTCATTCTTGTGTGCCTGGCCGCGATGCTTTTTTCGAGTCCGGACTGGCCGCAGAAAACCCTGTTTCTGGTGCTGCTGGGCGAGTTGTTTCTTTTCGACACGGCCTTCACCCTCTTCGGCATCTCCAACAACTGCTACCAGCTCATTGCGGCGCCGACCAAGGAAGAACGCATCGATGTCGATGTGCTTCGCGGCTACATTTCCAACATCACGAGTTTCTTTGCGACCATTGTTCCTACCCTGCTGCTGGTCGGAAGCGCACAAAAGAACCGGATGCAGATCATTTCCATCCTGATGGGGGTCATTCTGCTGAATATGGTGCTGTATCTGCTTTCCGTGACCAGGCTGAAGGAAACCCCTGAAATGTACAGCCGCGGCAGTGCGGACGCGGACGGGATTCGTCTGGAAACCATCTGGCGGGATGTGACAAGCATTTTCAAAATGAAAGCGTTCTGGACCTGGTTCTTCCACGGGATGCTGACCTTCGGACCGATGGGCATCTATTTCACGGCATACCTCTACTACATGGATCACGTCATCAAGGCCTCCGGTGTTCAGGCCACCGTGGCGGACACGGGTTCGATGATTGTCGTGCTGGCCATTCTGCCGGTCATCGGGACCCAGGTCAAGCGAATCGGCGGCAAACGGTCCATCTTTCTGGGCATGATTCCGTATCTGACCGGTCTCGGCATCCTGTTTCTCGCAGTGAACTGGTGGCAGGTCACGCTTGCATACATTCTTGTGCAGTTTGGACGCTATGTTGCTTCGACGGCGGGCGGACCGCTTGGCGCGGCCATCATCGACGAAAACGAGCGTCTGACCGGAACGCGCAAGACAGGCCTGTTTGCTGCCGTTTCAGCCATCCTTGCCGCTCCGGTCGGCGGGCTGCAGATGATCCTCTTCATGGGGATTCTCAAGGCGACCGGGTATCAGGAACAGGCAGCGGTACAGTCTGCTGAAGCGGTCATGGGCATCCGTGTGGCCACCGCGCTTGTGCCTGTCGCATTTTGTCTGGCCGGACTGCTTCCACTGGCGCTCTTTCCCTATACGAGGGCCAAGGAAGAGGAACTGTCACAGTTCAGCGCGGAGCAGCGACTTGGCGCGACAATCCTGCCGGGTCCTCTGCAACCGGTTGTCCCGGTGGATGCGGCTGAATGAGCGGAATATCACAGATGTCATCAATAAGGGGGAATCATGGACAGAATGAATGACGGAAATGGAAAGAGCGACAGAAGCTGCACGAATGACAGCAGTGCAAAGAATGCGGGAAATGAAAAGAGCGACAGAAGTGGAAGCAGCGAGGGATGCGGGCATGAAGGTGCCGGCAAACTGCAGGTGGCAGGAGACCGGCTTCTGGACAGGCAAGGCCGGCAAGTGGTGCTGCACGGCGTAAACATGGTCTGCAAGGACAAGTCGCGCGGGTATGTCGGCGATTGGAAACCGGAAGACTTCCGTTTCCTGCGGTCCCGTGGGATGAATGTGGTGCGGCTTGGTCTGATTTGGGATGGATTGGAGCCGGAACCGGGACGCATCGATGAAACGTACCTCGACAGGATGGAAGGCATGATTCGGCTTGCCGAAGAAGCCGGCATCCGTGTATTCCTCGACATGCATCAGGATTTGTATGGTATCGCTTTCGGCGATGGCGCTCCCCGGTGGGCGACCCTGAGCGACATGAGCCGGCATGATGCATCCGGCAGTGTCTGGAGCGATGCGTATCTCAACAGTGAGGCCGTTCAACAGGCTTTCGATCGGTTCTGGGAGAATGCGCCCGGTCCGGACGGCATCGGCCTTCAGGACCATTATGCGCAAGCCTGGAGACGTGTGGCCGAACGATTCGGCGCGTATGAACATGTCATTGGGTACGATCTGATTAATGAGCCTTTTCCTGGAACACTGGCCATGGAAGTACAGGCCTGCATGCTCGGTGCGTTTGCCGACTGGCAGGCATCGGAAGGAGCGGATCCTGCTGTGGTTGCAGGAACGGAAGCGTGGACGGATGTTTCCGGGGATATGCCTCTTGGATCTTCAGGCGGAACCGACGATGCGCAATTGGCCGGCCTGGCCGCTGCCTGGGCGGACCCCGCGGGCCGGGCGCATGTGCTGGGGCTGCTCTCCGAACGTCCGGTTTACGAAAGGATCGCAGCTTCAATGGAGCCGCAACTGCAGCCATTCGATCGGGATTCATTGTCTCCCTTCTATCAGCGGGTGGCCGACGCCATCCGGGAGGTTGATACCGAATCCATCCTGCTTCTGGAAGCCAGCTATTTCAGCAACATGGGTGTGCGGAGCGGAATCGTGCCTGTCCTGCGCAACGGTCGGCGCGACCCTCAGCAGATCTATTCGCCTCATGGGTATGACCTCATTGTGGACACCGAGCAGAATGACCTTTGGAGTCCTGCGCGCGTGGCGGTCATCTTCGACCGGCATGAGGAAGTACGGGCAACAACCGGCTGGCCGATGCTGGTGGGGGAGTGGGGGGCATTCTGGCAGGGAGAAGAAGGACGTGGTTGTGGAACAAAAGAACAGGGAGATCAGCTTCGGCGGATCTTTGAGACATGCCGGTGTGGAGACACTTTCTGGGCTTACCCGGATGCAGGTCTGAACGCGCAGAACATCGACGGGTTCCGATACAGCGATGCCATTGTACGCGGTGTGCCGGAATCTGTGGCGGGAATGCTCCTGTCCTACCGATGGGAACCGGAGACCGGAGTGTTTTCCTGCAGTTGGAAAGAGGATGATTCCACGCAGGATACGGTTCTCTGGATACCTGGACAGCTTGTCTCGATGCTGGAGGAGGCTGACGGTTCGAATACAATTCCGTTGCATGGCAGTTCTGAGGAGGATGGGCGCGGCACGAGGGTCAGTGTTGCGCCATCAGGGCTCAAGGCAATTCGTACGATACAGCTGCAGATGCGGAGCATTCGGAGCATACGGCACGAATGAAGAGAAACGGCTTCTATCCTGTAAATGCGTCGAACATGCGTCGAACAGATAACGGAACACGAATGATTATTGACGCATTTACAGGGAATTGCTGGTGATTCAAAGCGAAGCATCAGGGGTCTACCCTATAAATACACCGAACGAGCAACATAAACGCAAAGACTAGGGTGTATTTATAGGGATTTGCTGGTGTTTGAGGCGAAGCATGTGTGGTCTACCCATGCATTTCATTTACCCGTCCTTCTGTGCGGATTTGTCTGCGGAGGACCATATGGCCTAATCGTCGGATTGATGACCCCATTGCTCCGAAGTCTGCTGTTTGGCATGCCCCCCCTGTTTCCAACCGCTCTCGCCATGGCGTTCGAACTGGCTTCCTATGGCTTGCTTGCAGGTTTTTTCCACCGGCTCTTTCCCAGGAAAATATTGTATGCATGCGTTTCTCTTGTCCTTGCCATGATTGGCGGACGGGCAATCTGGGGCATCGCGGCGCTTGCCTTGTATGGTCTCGGAGGGACTCCGTTCACGTGGCAGATCTTTGCCGCAGGCAAAACGACGCTTGCGCGATGGCTTGCAGGGAAATATGGCGGTACGGTTTTTCACATGGATGATTATTTTCTTCAAGCATGTCAGCGGACCTCCGAACGGCTGGCGGAGCCAGGCGGGAATGTGGACCGGGAACGGTTCCGGGAAGAGGTCATCATGGGGTTGCAGTCAGGGAAACCGTTTTATGCAAAAGCATATGATTGTTCCAGCATGTCTCTCAGTGTACCCGTACAGGTCAAACCTACCCGTCTGTCCATTGTGGAAGGAGCTTATTGCCTGCATCCAGCCCTGGCGGCAGCCTGGGATCTCACCGTGTTTCTCTCATTGGATGCGGAAACGCAGAGTGCCCGAATCCTGATGCGAAATGGACCGGAACGTCACAAGCGTTTTCTTGAAGAATGGATTCCCAAGGAAGAACACTATTTTGCGTCTTTCCATATCAAGGACGCTTGCGACTTCATACTGGATGGCCGAGATGCTGTCCCGCAGGAATGATGGAATGGGATAAATCAGGAATGAAGGATGCTTCCACCAAGGAAGCATTTTTTTGGAATTCACCAGTGCGATATTGACATATGCCCAAAACTGATCTACACTGTAAATGAGCATATGCCCAAAACAATTCACAGATTGCTGAATGAAGACAACGAACATGACCATGCTTCTGTGTTGGCGGACAGGATGCGTGTTGCCGGGAAGTCGCCGTGCAGGCCGGAATGGCCTTGCGAACAGGGAAAGGAGAGTATTATGCCTAGATTGAATGGAACAGGACCGAATGGGATGGGACCAGCCACAGGACGTGGGATGGGAGATTGTGCTGGAGGAGGAACCGACACAGGAGCCGGCACAAGCGGCTTTGCACCTGGACGCGGAGCGAATGCCGGTTTGGGGCTTGGACGCGGAGCGAATGCCGGTTTGGGGCTTGGACGCGGAGCAAATGCCGGTTTGGGACTTGGACGTGGAGCGAATGCCGGTTTGGGACTTGGACGCGGAGCGAATGCCGGTTTGGGGCTTGGACTCGGACGTGGTGCCCGCCAGGGTTGCGGTCGGCGACTTGGTGCCAGGTTGGCGCAGGATGTGACCGATTCCAGTCCTTTGGCTGAAGCCGAGGAAAAAGCCTTGCTGAATCTGGAAGCGACACGACTAGAAACGCAACTTCAGAACGTTCGCACCCGTTTGAACGCAATGGAAATAAAAGAATAGCGACAGAGTCTCATCCAAAAGGGAGCGCTTCAGATGATTGAGCTGCTCCTTTTTGTTTGGATTTTCCAAAGCAGCAGAGAAACCGTGAATGCTGTTCTTGCCAAAACTCGTTTTATCGGGATATGATGCAGGATTCTTATGGATTCTAGTAGAATTGACGTGTTGATGCATCAATGAGATGATGGCATAAACTAGAATTCTGAAAGAGGAGAATCAATGAAATCGGAGAAATGGACTGTAGCTCTCTATATTTCCCTTTGCCATCGGTTTCCGGCTTTCAGGAAAATGACACGCCATTGGATGTATGATGCGATGGCCCGCAACTTGCGGCAGGAAACCTGGGCTTTCATGAACTACGGGTATGCATGTGGAGAAGCGGACCCCATTCCCACGCTCGAACCGGATGATGAACCGAATCGTCTGTCCTATCAGCTGTATCATCACCTGGCCGTCAAAGTGCCGATTGAGAATGGAACTGTATTGGAAGTAGGCAGCGGACGTGGAGGCGGAGCCTCGTTCCTGCACAAATACCTGCGTCCAATGCGTATGACCGGTGTCGATTTTTCACAAGAAGCAGTCAAGTTGTGCCAGAAGCTTTATCATGCCGACGGGCTGGAGTTCATCCAAGGGGATGCCGAATGTCTGCCATTGCCTGATGAGAGCTATGATGTCGTCATCAATATCGAATCTTCTCATTGTTATGGTTCTGTTCCCGCTTTTCTGAATGAAGCCGTACGTGTGCTCAAGCCAGGGGGCCACTTTCTTCTTGCGGACATCCGTCAAAGAAAAGCGCTGTCGGAGCTGAGAGGCTATCTCTCCGCGAGCAGCCTGACGATCCTCGAGGAGACGGAAATCACGTCTCAAGTGGTCCATGCGTTGGAAATGGGCCACGAGAGCCGCTTGAAGTCCATCCGGAATCACGTCCCGAAAGTGTTTGTCGGATCATTCATGGAATTCGCAGGAAGCGAAGGGTCCAATGTGCTGAACAATCTGCGGAACGGCAACTCCGTCTATATGAGTTTCCACTGCCGGAAAGATGGATAGGGCAACCGGAATGCAAGCAGCTGACATCATTTGTGTCAAATTGTGTCAAAAGATGAAAAGTGCCTGTGTGTGATCCTGCACCCAAAAAAAGCCTCCTGCCTGGTGTACAGGCAGGAGGCTTTTCCTTTATTCTTCAACAAGCGGCAGAAACTTGCCATATCCTTCGTTGGCCATTTCCGCTTTTGGAATGAAGCGGAGCGAGGCACCGTTGATGCAGTATCTCAATCCGCCTTTGTCGGCTGGGCCATCCTCAAATACGTGTCCCAAATGGCTGTCTCCAACGCGACTTCTGACTTCCATGCGCTCCATGCCGGCTGAGTTGTCCGACAAATCCTGAACCACCTCCGGGGTAATCGGGGAAGTGAAACTCGGCCAGCCTGTGCCGGAATCAAACTTGTCCCTTGAACTGAACAACGGTTCGCCCGTCACAATGTCCACATAAATGCCTGCTTCCTTGATGTCATACAGCTCACTGGTGAAGGCGCGCTCTGTCGCGTTTTTCTGTGTCACCCTGTATTGCAGATCGGTCAGGTTTTTCTTCAGGATGGATTCATCGGGTTTGACATAATCATTCGGGTCTACTTTCACCTGGGGTTCTTCCAGGGAGGAGAAGTCGATGTGGCAGTATCCGTCCGGGTTTTTTTCAAGATAATCCTGATGATATTCTTCTGCCGGATCGTAGCGCAGAAGCGGTGTGACTTCTGTGACAATCGGCTCGTCATGCCTGGTCTGTTCTTCCTTGACGACTTCGCTGATCACCGCCAGATCGGCCTTGTCCGTATAATAAATGCCGGTTCTGTACTGGGTGCCGCGGTCATTCCCCTGTCGATTGAGAACGGTCGGCTCGATGATGGTGAAATAATGATTGAGGAGTGTTTTCAGGTCGACCCGTTCCGGATCATACCGTACATGGACCGTCTCGGCATGGCCGGTATTCTTGTAGGAGACATCTTCATAGGAAGGGTTGTCGGTCCGGCCGTTGGCATATCCGCTGGTCACATCCGCCACGCCATAGATGCGGGACATGAATGTTTCCACACCCCAGAAGCAGCCGCCTGCCAGATAGATCTCGCTCAATTCTTTGCCCGTGTAGTCGATGTTGGTATTGGGGTTTTTCGGAAACCTTGACCCGGAGGCGGAGACCTGTTCCGCCAGAATAATCTGGTTGTTCCCTCCGGCCGTTTCTCCCGTTCCCATTGATGCATTTGCCTGACCTGTTGCCGTCTTTCCGGAAAACAGCCCTCTGCTGAATCCCAAAGCCACAACGATTGCAACGACTACAGCGGTTATGATGCCGATTTTTGCATTCATTTCTTTCACTTCCTTACTGTTCCTTGTTCAATAGGTTCCTGAGGTCTTCGTTCTCAATATGACCGGGGCGAATGGTGGAGATCCTGCCATTTTTTTCAAAGATCACAGATGTCGGGAAAGCACGAACACCAAATTCCTGAAGGACCTTGCCGCCGTCATCGAACAACACCGGGAAGGTGTACCCCTTCTTTTCGTACCAGTCCTTGAAGTCGTCCGGATTGAATTCGCCATTGACACCCGGAGCGACAATGGTAATCACGGCTGCATCGGTACCGCCATTTTGCTCTGCCGCAAAGGATTCAAGTTCGTCGATTCCTGCGAGACAAATGGAACACCAGGTTCCCCAAAACTTCACATATATTTTTTTTCCGTCATAATCATTCAGGCTGACTGTTTTCCCGCTCAAATCCATCAAGGCGAAGTTCTTTTCATAGGTGACAGACATCAGCCCGGCGTCATCCGCCGCAGCACCTTCCTCTTTGGCCATCATTTCAGGACTCCTCTTTGGCCATCATTTCAGGACTGGCCGATTCCGCCTGCTCCTCTTTGGCCATTATTTCAGGACTGGCCGATTCCGCCGCCTCCACTTTGTCCATCAACTCGGGACTGGCTGATACAGCCGGTTCATCCGTCGTTCTGGTGGTTGGGTCCGTCACCGAAGAACCACAACCCGTCAAGCCCAGCAATAAGGCCATCGCTGCGGCTGAAAATGCCATCATTCCTTTTTTACGAATCTTCATTGCATCCACATCCTTTCGACTGATTGTTTGCTTTGAAACGCCCCTTCATCGAGATCCCTTCTCTTTTGAATCCTTCTTTTTCCGTCACGCGCTGTGCCGCACAGGCACCGAATCATCTTTGGATGAGCCAGTTGCTCAACAGATGCAGGTTGCTGGTCATCAGCAATACACCCATGATCATGATCAGAATGCCTCCGACGATGCGGATCTTTGGTAAATGCCGACTGAGTTTACGGAATGATTTCACCAGATAGTCCGTGAAGAAGGAAATGAGCAGGAACGGAATGGCGAGGCCGATTGTATAGATAAGCATGAGTCCTGCACCATATAGCATCTGATTCCCGTTTGAGGCCAACACCAGAACTGTTGCGAGCACCGGTCCCACACAGGGCGTCCAGCCAAAGCTGAAGGTCAATCCCAACAGATAGGACCCCAGGATTCCCCCTTTCGGTGCGCTGTCTTTCAACATGACTCTTCTTTCCCGTTCAAGGAACATCAGATGAAACAAGCCTGTTTGGTGAAGTCCCAGCAAGATGACGAGAATGCCGCCAACAATCACAAAAATGCGACCGGAGAGCAGTCCGCCAAGTGCACCTGCACCAAAACCCATGATGACAAATACAGTGCCGAGTCCACTGACAAAAACGAGTGTTTGCAGGACCAAACGCCAATTCACCGTGTATTTTGGCTTGGCGTCAATGGAACATGATCCCTCGGTGCATGCCGGATTGCCGCTTTCCGGCTTCGATGTTTTTCTGATGGTACCCTCTTCTCCCGCACTGGCCGACAAGTGGGCCACATAGACGGGAAGCAAGGGGATGATGCAGGGAGCGAAAAAAGAAAGAACCCCTGCGACAAAGACGCTCACTGCGAATACAATACTGATGTCTGCCATACAAATGCCCCCTTGAGAGGCCAGGTTGCTTGTTGCAGAATCGCAACTGAACACTGTCCATAGCATGATTATGCACTTGAAAGACGGATGATTCAGTGGATTGGCACATGGGAAAACTTCAATATGATTCGATTCCACATCCGAAACGCCATGCAAATCCATCCGTACAGACTGTGGAAAGAAAAATCTCAGGAATCCCCAGAGATTGACCAATCGAAATGAATTTGCACAGAATGAATCTGCACAGAATGAATCAACCGAAAGCGTGGAAAGGGAGTATGGAATGCCATGAAAAACAAGAGAATTCTTTGCATCGGGATGATCTTTTTTCTATTGACAAGCATACAGTCCGTACAGGCAAAACTTCAAAAGCATGTCGTAAATGTCTATGTGTCCGGAGCGGACCTGGAACAGAAATTCGGGATGCCGTCAAGGGATTTGAAGGAGATGATGCTGGGCACAAAAGGCATCAGCGGGGAAGATGCCTATGTCTACGTTCGTGGAAGAGGAACGTACCAATGGCAAACGGCTCAATATTTTCATCCACAAGTGAATCACCATTTCATGCAGGATTTCGATCTTATCATGTCAAATGGTGAGTTGGATGGTACCGGGCCTGAAAACAATGAGTATCTGAACATGGGCAGCGGTGCAAATCTGACTCAGTTTCTGACCCGGGACACGATGGCTGCCGATGCGGAAACCTTTATCATATGGGGTCATGGCAGTGGTCCTGTATACGGACTTGCCAGTGACCCTGTGTACAATGACCGAATCAGTCTGCAGGAACTGGAGGCCGCTCTGAAAGCGCACTGGCTGAAATATGGCAGGAAAATCAAGGCGGTTGTTCTGAATTCCTGCCTGATGGGTTCTTTGGAGGTGGCGGATGTGGTGGCGCCCTATGCGGATTATCTGGTTTCTTCGGAATCGGTGATGACCAGCAAGGGGTTGGATTTTGAATTGGCCATACGTCAATTGTTCAACAATCCGGCAGCCGACGGGGCGACAATCGGTGATTTTTTCTTGGATGCTTATTGGGAAGAGTCTACTCTGAATGGAAATGAGGGAAGAATCACGTTTTCCGTGATTGACTTGAAGCACATCCCTGCGCTGGTTGAATCGGTCGATCGATTAGGCAACCTGCTCATCGATGATTGGCGGGATGGTGCGCTGGGTCCGGTTCTGCGAGCCCGTGCAAAATCGGAGTCCTACGTGTACAGACCTCAGTCCCGCATGCATTATGACCTGGTTGATATCGGGCATTTCATGGAAAATCTTACGGATGAAGGGGTTCACCCTGAAGAAGTGTCTGTTGTATATGACAACCTGAAAAAGGCGGTGGCGTACAACCTGAACAGTGAGTCGTATCCAAATGCCTCCGGGCTGTCCTTGTATTTCCCCTTCTTTGACAAGGAACGTTCCTGGGTCTCTTCGCTGAAATACAGCGAACTGGATTTTGCGGAAAACTACGAGGATTTTGTCAGCATTCTGGCAGATGAGCTTTCAAAGACTGCACCTCTCCAGGTACAGCCTGTACCGGCTGCAGGTGGCCTGTTGAGCCCATATCCGGTTTTAGCCAGCCAATCCGGTTCTTTTCCCATGCCGAAGGCATCATTGGCTTTCGCGGATGTGCAGGAAAACTTGAAGTTCACAACAGGAAGTAGCCGGCAGGTGGTGTCGACGCGTGCTTTTTCTGGGAAAATGGTCAACGGCGCGTTGCTGCCGCTGTATTCACATCCCATCGTGTTCAACGAAACAACCGGGCTGGTGGAAGTTCAAAAACTTCAAATGGCCGTGAAGCTGCAAGGGTCCCTGCTTGGTCTTGTTCATACTGGATCAGCCAGCAAAGGCGAGACTTTTGTGAGTTTGCTGAAGGTGAATGGCGTGTCCTGTCAAATGCAGCTTGCGGTGGATGAACCAGGAGGCTCTGTCAAGCTGATGGGTATTGAGCCGGACCCGGAAAAAGACAGTCTGAATACAAGCATGGACAGTGTCCATTTGAAGGATGGGGACTTGGTGACGCCGATTTATCAATCTCTCGTTTCCGGGAAATGGGTTTCATCCGAGGGTGCATCCGTCAAGTTGTCCGGAACCCCTTCCTTCCAGCTGGTGCAAATTGCCGATGCTGTATCCGGGTTGGAACTTCTGGATAAACAGGGAACACGTCACTGGCTGATCAGGAACGCGAATGGATGGGTGGATGCGTATGCCGTTCCAGGAAATCCAGACAATTGGGCGGTGAAGGAAATCGCCCTGGCTTTGAATGAGGAACTGGTACCGGATCCGCTGCTGTTTGGTTTTCGCGACGCCATCAAACGAAAGGATTTCGCGGCACTTTGCGTCAGGCTGTATGAGAAATTGTCAAGGGTCTCTGCTGTTCCTCCCAAGACAAATCCTTATGGAGATACGTCGGATCCGCATGTTTTAAAAGCGTATCAGCTTGGCATTGTCGCACCGGCCGTTCGTTTTTCTCCGGAGGATACGTTGACCAGGGAACAGATGGCTGTCATGCTTTCCAATACCTTGAAAATCGCATGGCCGGATATTCAAATAGCGGGTAAGCCATTGACCGTTGCCGATCGGGCGAGTGTTTCCGCCTGGGCAACCCAGGCTGTTTCCTTTCTGATCGATCGTGGCGTGATGGCAACATCGGCCGGCAAGGTGAATCCCCGCGGGACAGCGCCGAAGCAGCAGGCGGTGGCATTGGCGTATCGTTTGTATCTGCAGTTCAGGAACCATGTGCCTGCACCGCCCGTTTTGCAGGAACCGGTGAAACCGGCACATGACATCATGGGGTGGTGCGATGTTTCCAAAGGAAGTATTGAAATCAACAATTTCGGTCAGGCAGATTTGGATCTGTCAGGTTGGGTGCTGAAACTCACGCAGAGCGGCCATCAGTTTGTTTTTCCGGCCAATGTCAGGTTGGCTGCAGGGAAATCCATCCTGGTCACAACCGGAACCAATGCGGTCAATACGCCGCCGACTCATTTCCTGTGGACTCATACGACTGTTTTGACAAAAGAGAACACGATGGGTGGTTTGTGGACAAAAGATGGGGTCTATGCTGGAGAAGTGCGGGGCATCATCGTCATACAGGCCAAATAGTGGTGCGGGACGAAATCATCACCAGGCCGGGATGGGGGGAATCCTATTCCCGCTTCGGTATCCGAAAAGGCAGACGAACCGACACACAGGTTCCTTTTCCCTCTGCTGTTTCAATGTGCAGGGATGTCGGCGCGCCATATACCAAACGCAATCTTTCGTCGATGTTGTGAAGTCCTATGCCGGACAGGCGGGGGGACAGGTCATCCCGAACCACCGGCACGGAGGCATCAAAACCCGGTCCATTGTCTGTGACAGAAAGCAGGACCGCCTCGGTCGCGGAGTCCGCCATTCCTGCTCCGGCATCTGTGCGTGTCATTCTTGCTTCGACGATGATTCTGCCGCCGTTTTCGTTTTTTCGGATTCCATGATAGATCGCATTTTCGACCAGCGGTTGCAGCAGGATCTTCGGAATCGTCGCCTCCAGGACGGTCTCATCGCCTTGTATCATAAATTCCAGCATGTCTCCGTAGCGCTCCTTTTGAATGAGCAGGTACTGCCGGACATGATCAAGCTCCTCTCGAACCGTCGTCTGTTCGCTCCCGCCCCGCAGCGACAGCCGGTAAAAGCGGGCCATCGCCTTGCTCACGTCCACGACCCGGTCGTTTTTTCCGGTTTCCGACAGCCAGACGATGGTGTCCAGCGTATTGTACAGAAAATGCGGATTGATTTGCCCGTTCAGGACCCGCAGTTCCTGCGCCCGAATATCCTGCTCCTGCTTTCGGACCAAGGCCTCGACCGGCTTTGCGATGCGGGTGGAAAGCCAGCTGCTTGCTGCTAGCGAAAGCACCAGCAGGGCGAGTCCGAGCAGCCAGATGGCGAGGACGATATCCCGCTGCATGCGGGAAAGGGCATCCAGAGAGGCGACGCCGACCAGAAGCCAGTCCGCCTTCTGGAGGCGTGCCTGATGGGTCAGCATCCCTTCGCGATTCAGCTGCTCGCTGGACATATCCAGCATCTGCCGAAGCTCCTGTTTCTTTGCGGTGTTTTCGAAATAGGAGGTGTCCCTGTGATACACCACATCCCCATTTGCATTCAGAATATAGGCATATCCGTCTTTTCCCAGACCCAGACCGGACAGAATGGTTTCAATGGCCTGGTATTTCAGATCAATTCGTAGAACCCCGATGGGATCTCCGCTCAAATTCGTGATTTCACGCCCGTAGGAGATGACCCAATTGCCGCGGTCCATCGAGAATTCCTGCATCCGGGCGGAGGACAGCACCGGCATCATTCCTTTCCGTACCTCCTGATACCAGGGCTCTTCGATGACCTTGTCCGTGAAATGCATGTCCAACCCGGTTTCGTTGCTGATCACACTGCCGTCCGCGCCGATGAGGATGATGGAACGGATATCGGAATTGGCAGCAACGACAGCCGAAATGATCGCCTTCACGTCCTGCATGTCCCTGACCGTATCCGCTCCGGCATCGTGCGGCTGCCCGAAAGACCTGCATACCTGCGGGTTCTCGGCCAGGATGCTGGCAGTGGCGGATAACTTCTCCAGATAAAAATCCAATTCCGTGGCGCTCTTGTCGATGGCCATGGCAGTACTGTCTGCCAGCTCCGAACGGATGACCTGTGATGCGCTGTAATACATCGCAGCCCCCATCACGAACAGGATCGTCATGGTTGCAATGAGCAAAACCGCCAGCAGTTTGGAACGAAGAGAAAACCCGGACAACTTCCTTTTCATGCGTTCGCTCCCTGCGCATCCCGGTATTGGTTGGGTGTTTGCTTCACTTGTTTCTTGAAGGCCGTGCTGAAGTAGTTCGGATCGTCGAATCCAACCTTGGCAGCCACTTCATACACCTTCAGATTGGTGGAGAGCAGCAATATTTTCGCTCTGTCGATGCGGGCGCGGATCATCCAATCTTGAAAAGGAATCCCGAAAATCTGTCGAAAGAGGGTGGACAGATACGTTTGACTCAGCGCGACTTCCTGGGCCAGCTGCACCAGGGAAAATGCCGGATTTGACAGCTCCCTGTCGAGTACACGCGAAATGGCAACAGCATATTCGTTGTTCCGGTTCTGCGCGCTTTCGTCCCGGGTGAGTTGGAAAGCTGTGCTGAACGCTTCTTTGCGCTGACGATCCGCCTTCACCGACGCAATCAGTTTGGTGAGGATTTCATGGATGTCCTTTCTGGAAACAGGCTTCAGAACAAAATCATCCACACCGGTCTTCAGGGCGGTCACGGCATATTCGAAATAGTCATATCCGGTGATGATGGCAATATGCGTTCCGGGACTTTCCTCCTTGACGGCTTTGGCAAGCTGCAGCCCGTCCATGCCGGGCATGTTGATATCTGCCAGCATCATATCAGGTTGATGGTCTTTTGCCAGCTTCAAGGCATTCAGACCATCTGCCGCCTCCCATATCGCTTCAATGCCCATGGCTGCCATATCGATTCGTTCCAGAATCCCCTTGCGGATGAGCGGCTCATCGTCCACAATCAATAAACTCATCATTGAAGAAGCACCTCCGGTCATCCGGTGTGTGCCCTTTATGCGGCACCAATGTCCAGAGTATATCAAATGGTTGCGCATCAGCATAGTTTCCATGTGATTCCTTGGTTTTGACAAGCGCGACAAAGGGAAAGAATCATTGGATATCAGCTTATGTGGAATACCGGCGGGAGGTTGGCGGATGGATGAACGCAAGGGGATCCTTTTGGAGAGCGGCACCAATGAACTTGAAATTGTGGAGTTCCGCATCGGTGAGAACTCGTTCGGCATCAACGCGGCGAAAGTCAAGGAAATTGTCCGGTTCACGCCTGCCACACATACTCCGCTTTCTCATCCCTGCATCCGGGGTGTCATCATGCTGCGGGATCAGGTGATGAATGTGATCGATTTGCCGAAATACCTGCATATGGAGGAGCCGGACAGCAATACAATCAGCCTTTATCTCATTGCGCAGTTCAATCAACTCACCGTTGCCTTTCTGGTGCATGGCGTCGACCGCATCCACCGTTTTTCATGGAAGGATATCGAACCGCCGGCCAAAGGCCTCAGCCAGCGCAAGGACAGTTCCGTCACCGGCATCGTGAAGATGCCGGATCGGATGATTCTGATCCTCGATTTTGAGCGGATCATGATGGACATCAGCCCGGAAACGGGTATTCAGGCATCGGAGATCGAAGCCATGACCTCACGCGCGCGAAGTGACCGGCATATCCTGCTGGCAGAGGATTCCGCCCTGCTTTCGAAGATGATCCTGACCGCTCTCGAAAAGTCAGGCTATGTACAGGTCACGGCTGTACAGAACGGGCAGGCCGCCCTGGAACAGCTGATTCGTTGGCGGGATGACCCGGATGTTCCGCTGGAAGAACATGTATCCTGCGTCATCACGGACCTTGAAATGCCTCAGATGGATGGCCACAGTCTGACGAAAACCATCAAGGAAGATCGACGGCTCTGCGGGTTGCCGGTCATTATCTTCTCCTCCATCATCGATGAGCAGATGCGGCTCAAGGGAAAAGAGGTCGGTGCTGACGAACAGATTTCAAAACCGGAGATCGGCCGGCTGGTGAGCATCATTGACCGGCTTGTGCTGCGCGGAGCCTAATGAGAAGGAACGTTTCATGAGGGTTGGGCCAAAAACATGGAGAATCATGACGTGTGCCATGACATGCCTGGTCCTGCAGCTGACAGCCTGCTCGCAGGATGCCGGACAGATGCTGCTGCGGCGAGATTTTGCGGAACTGCAAATCAGGCATAAGAACCTCCAGAAGGAAAAAGAGGAACTGGTCAGGGAGAAACAGGATCTGCTGACCCGTAACCATGAATTGGGGGAGAAATTTCAGAAATCCCTTGAAGAGAACGATGTGCTCATTCAGGAGAATGAGGCGCTTCAAAACGATGCTTTCACTGTGAATCTGATGAATGATCCCCTGTTTGCCTGGGCCTGGGAAGCGGAATGGGACATGTTCGAAATCGAGTCGGATGGTCAGGTCCTCAGCCTGGAACCGCAGATGAGGACCCATATTCGACCGCACGATTTTATCGGTACGGTCAACAATGGATTTGCGCCGGAGGCGATGTCTGCGATTGGGAGATACCGATTTGTCAAGAATGGCGCCACCTATGAAATCGAAGTGTTTGGCCGGAATCTTTTCAAATACGGGGATGACTTTTACGCGTGCAGTGCGGATGTGACAGCCCCGAGCCTGGCCTTTCTGCCCCCGAAGGCAGCATGGCTGGAATCGGATGATTTGCTTGCCTGTTTGTATGAAAGTCCATTGGTTGTCATGGAAACTCCGCTATTTCTGCCGAGTTGGCGCATACAGGGGCTGGCTCTTTCACTCGGCAGGCATGATGTCGTTCCGGCACCGGCAGCAGACAGCCTCGGGAACAAGGGGAGAACGATTCAATTCTACTTATATGGGAAATCCATGACAATGGAATTCTATCCTGAATATGTTCATCTGCAAAAAGACAAAAAGGAGCTATGGATCAGAACATCGGCATTTGGAAGCGGGGAAACAATTTTCACGGCAGGATAACCGGTATGACTGTCCCACAGGTCCGTCTGCGACCATGAAAGGCGAAATGATGGCAATCGGAAAAAAGGCTTGCAGCGAAATCATCAGCATGCAAAACAGGGATCGGGATCTGAAAGACGCCGCAGTTCGACGCATCGTGGAAACCCAATGTCGGATTGCCGTGCTGGATCAGGCCGGGCCGCATTTGAACGCAGTGCTGGAATGGAATCCGGATGCGGACGGGATAGCGGCGGGACTGGACCGGGAACGCGCGGAAATCGGCGTGTCGGGCCCGCTGCACGGCATTCCTGTCCTCTTGAAGGACAACATCGGAACCGGGGACGCGATGCACACGACCGCCGGTTCCCTGGCTCTGGCGGACAGATATGCCCCCGCCGACGCCATGGTTGCTTCCCGTCTGCGCTCCGCGGGCGCAGTTCTGTGTGGGAAGACGAACATGACCGAGCTTGCGAATTTCATGACGGAAAACATGCCGAACGGATATTCGTCACGGGGTGGAACAGTCCGGCATGCCTGGAAGGAGAATGGGGATCCGTCGGGGTCCTCCACAGGCTCTGCCGTCGCGGTGGCTGCCGGATATGTTCCGTTGGCTGTCGGGACTGAAACATGCGGTTCCATCATCAGTCCGGCGATTCAGGCGGGGATAGCCGCCTTGAAGCCCACGATCGGCTGGGTCAGCCGAAACGGCATCATTCCGATTTCCCCGTCTCAGGATACCGCGGGACCGATGGCGCGAACCGTCCGGGATTGCGCATTGGCTTTTTCGATCATGGCCGGATACGATCCGGCGGATCCGGTCACGGAAACCTGTATCGGAAGGTCTGTTCCGGGCTTGCTTGACTGCTCCGCCCATGAGGGGGGACTTGCCGGTATCCGTCTCGGCATTTTCCTCCAGGACGAAAACGGGACCGAGACGAAATTTCCGGCTTTTCATGCTGCCCTTGGAATCCTGGAAAAACTTGGCGCGGAACTCGTCCCGTTTGCCCCGCCGCCAGTGGATGAGAAGGACATGCTGGAGGTCCTTCTCCATGAATTCCGACCCGCATTCGACGCAACACTGCGGGAGGATGCACAGTCCGTGAGAACGATGGCTGACTTGGCTGCCTTCAATCTGCAGCATCCGGCATCGTGCCTGCAGTACGGTCAAATCTGGATCGACAAGGCACTGGCATTGCATCGTCCCATGTTGACCGAAGCATATTCGGACGCCCGGGGAAGAATCCGCACCGCGCTTGTCGAACTGGAACGTCGCTTCACGGAAGGGAACGCCGAACTCTCCGGTGCGAAAGGCGGATTGGATGCCGTGGTTTCTCCGAACGGTCTTTTTGTTTTCCCCGTGACAGGTGCACCAGCCCTGACCTTCCCGGTCGGATTCGACGAATCGGCCGGAATACCGGTTCCGCTGGTTCTGAACGGGCTGCCTTTTTCCGAAGCAAAGCTGTTCGGCATAGGCGCAGCGCTGGAAGACGCCGTGCGTGCTGAATGGCAGCCGGTCTGGCCGTTTTCCTCGTATGCGCGATGAGCAGGATAGACCCTTGATGCTTCGCCTTGAATCACCAGGAAGACCTCTAATTGCTGCGCAATTAGAGGATAGGTATAGAATGAGAAGGGCGGTCCGAACCGTCCGGATTCGGCTTCCAGCTGAAACCGGAGGAACTGGACGAATTGGATGCCGCATTGGCGGAAATGATGTAAGGTCCTGGAAAGACCCAGGAGAAGGCACCTCAGACAGAGAACACCGGAGGATATTGGCATGGGCAAGTGGTGGGATGGGTACGATTGGCGCTTTGTACAAACCAATCTGCGGGAAATCGACATGGCGGACATCGATGCGGAGCGGTATGTTTCGGAATTGAAGGCTTTTGATGCCACCATCGCCATGATCAATACATCCGGAATCATCGCCAGCTACGGGACCAAACTGCCCTTTCATACCCAAAGCGCGTATCTGACCGGAGACAGCCTGCAGGACATCATCGCGGCCTGTCATCGCGAAGACATCCGGGTCATGGCACGGACGGATTTCTCCAAAGTACGCCGCCCGCTGTATGAAGCACATCCCGAATGGGCTTATGTGGGGATTGATGGCAACATCGTGGACTATCAGGGCGATGTTCATGTATGCCTCAACAGCGAGTACCAGCAGATCCATGCATTGGACATCATCCGGGAGACGCTGGAGGAACTGGATGTCGACGGCATCTTCTTCAACATGGGCGGTTATGTGACGAGTGATTACAGCGGTGTCCAGCACGGGATCTGCCAATGCGCGGGTTGCCGGAACCGTTTTTCGGAAATGTACAATCTGCCGCTGCCTCAAATGGCGGATCTGCAGGATCCGGTTTATCGCAAATACATGAGTTTCAAGAAGAAGACATCCCGGATGTATGCGGAAAAAGTCTGCCGGTTCATCAAATCGATACGCCCGGAAATCCTCATCAATCATGATCTCCATACCGAGCAAAGCGGATTCATCCGGCAGGAATCAAACACCGCCCTCGATCGCGCGCTGCCTTCCTGGCAATACAGCGGGTCCGAGAACACCAAGTGGGTCCGTGGCTCCTACCCGTCTTTCATATCCAGCAATACATCTGTTGATTTCATCGATTTTCCGACACGCCATGTCACAGTCTCGCCGTATCAGCAGGAACTTCGGCTCTATCAGAACCTTGCGAATGCGGGCTCGCTGGACTATTATCTGATCGGGCGTCTGGACAACCATGCGGACCGATCGGGCTTTGCAGGGGTACAGCGTGTCTTCCGGTTCCAGAAGGAAAATGAAATCTTTTATCGGGACAACCATGCGGACTGCGATACGGTGCTTCTCGCCGAGGAGCACTGGGGTGGGCATGGCGATGGGGATATGGCGGAATTCTTCGGATTATACAGGGTGCTCACGGAAATGCATCAGCTTTTCGATGTCATGGTGCTTCCGCAGGTGAAGGAAGGAGGGCTGTCCAAGTACAAAAAAGTCATTCTGCCCAATCTTCAAAACCTTGATACGGAAACAGTCCGTATTCTGGATGCTTTTGTGGCGGACGGACATGTTCTGCTGGCTACCGGAAGGACCTCCTGTGCGGACGAAGCGGGTGAATTGCGCGAAAATCCTGCCTTGCAGAGCCTGGGCATTCTTTCAGGCGGGACAACGCTGAAGGCAAGGGGAGCTTACTTCACCGTGCAGGACAAAAAGACATTTTCCCGTTTTCACGACTGCGACCTGATTGTTCTGGACGGAGACTACCAGCAGACGACCTATGCGGAGGGGACGCGGAAGTATCTGAGACTGTTGCCTCCTCAGGCATTTGGTCCGCCGGAACGCTGCTATCCGCTGACCGGACCCACCGAACATCCAGGTGTTGCGGTTCATGCCTTCGGCAAAGGTCAAGCCATCCACATTCCCTGGTTGCCGGGTCGATTCTTTCATCGACAGGGTTATCCCAATACGTCCGGATTCCTGACGGATGTCTTCGAAAATCTGATGGGCCTTCAACCGGTTGGCGGGAATCTTCCACCCATGGTGGAAGCAACTTTGCTGAAAAGCGGGGACGGTTCATTCCGCCTCTTCCATCTGATCAACAACAATGGACACTTCGGCAACAGTTTTTTCGAGCCGACGCCGATTCATGATCTTGTCTGCGAAATCCCGATGCCGGTGGATCCGGTTTCGATTCGAAGTCTTGTGGGCGGAGAAGAGAAGGACTTTACCTGGCGTGCCGGCTGGCTGACAGTCCGCTTCAAGAAACTGGACCGGTTTGAAGCCCTGCTGATACGATGAACAGGCCGGCTGTCGGCTCAAGAAGGAGGAAAAGATGATATATCCGATGAAAAACTATCTGCGGGCGGGTTTGATCCATTTCATGGCCTATCCGGAGGTGATGAAGGGGGAGGGACCGATTCTGGAAACCCTGAAGGCCATCCTGAAGGACGATTATTTCGATGCGGTGGAGGTCACCTGGATGAAGGACCCCGCTGTGCGCGAGAAGGCGCGTGACCTTCTGCGAACCTCGCACATCAGTGTCGCATACGGGGCGCAGCCGCGTCTGCTCACGACCGGACTGAACATCAACGATTTGAATCCTGACGGCCGTCAGGCAGCCGTCAGGATATTGAAAGAGGGGATGGAGGAGGCCGTTTATCTCGGAGCCGAGGGCTTTGCGTTTCTCAGCGGCCATTATGAGGAGGCACGCAAGGAGGAAGCTTACGCGGCGCTCCTGTCCTCCACGCAGGAACTGTGTGCCTTTGCCCGGGAAAAGGGATGCCCCCGTGTGACGCTTGAAGTGTTTGATTATGATGTGGACAAGGCCAGTCTGGTCGGACCTGCCCCTCTTGCCAAACGCTTTGCGGAGGATATGGCGAAATCCTGCGACAACTTCGGCCTGCTGGTGGATCTCAGCCATCTCCCCCTTGTCCGGGAATCGCCGGAGGAAGCCATCCTTCCGGTCCGTGAACATCTGGTCCATGCGCACATCGGAAACTGCGTGGTCCGGAATCCGTCCTGGCCGGCCTACGGGGATGTCCATCCGCGCTTTGGTTTCCCGGGCGGCGAGAACGACGCCGGGGAGGTTGCCGCATTTCTTCGCGTGCTGCTGGACATTGGTTTCCTGAATACCCAAAATCCTCCGATTCTGAGCTTTGAAGTAAAACCATTTGGTCAGGAGGATCCGGAACTGGTCATCGCCAACGCAAAGCGGACCCTGAACCGGGCTTGGGCAATGCTGTAGGCGTGCTTATTTCCGGTATTGACCCGGGGTTCTTCCCGTCTGTTTCCGGAAGATGGCGTAGAAATGCTTGATGTCGTGAAATCCGCAGGACAAGGCGATATCCGTCACTTTGTCGTGTGTGGTGGACAGCAGATGGATGACTTCGTCAATGCGTAATTTCTGCAGATGGTCGCTGAATTTCATTCCCGTGACTTCCCGAAAAAGACGGGAAAAATGATTCTTGCTGACGAAGCTCTGCATGGCGACATCCTCAAGCCGGAGCGCGGAGGAGGCGTGTTCCTGCATGTAGGCGATGGCACGGTTCACCAGCTGCCTGTGAAAATCGGAGGAAGGGTGCGGATCGGATTCAGCCGCTCTGTTTTCTTCCATCAGACGGAACATCTTGATGAGCAGGGTGATTAAAAGGGCACGGATGATATCCGGATACCCTTTTTTTTCATCCTGATATTCCTTGTGCATGGCGGAAAACAGGGTGCCGAACTCCCTGAAATCCGTCCCGGACAGGTGCAGGTCCGCTTCCGGAACACCAGATTCCTGAAAAAGCGATCGAAACAGATAAGAAGAGGTGACATCCGAAAAATGCGCTACGCCAAGCAGGGACGCATCCAGAAAAGCGGGTGTGAAAACACAGTTGCAGACGACGAGTCTCTGGGCTTCATTGTGACTGTTGTCCTTGTCGGCGGATGGTTCGGCAGTTTGTCCGGCGGATTGTTCGGGGTTTGATCCTGTGAAGAAGCCATGTGGAACATCATGGTTGATGAGAAACAGATCACCGGCCTGTGTTCTGTATTTTGCCTCCCCGACCTGATGCAGGCCGGTTCCGGAAATCACGCAGGCGATTTCGATGAAATCATGACGGTGCATCACGCCCATGTAGTCCTGAAAAGTCTCGTCGGAGCGGTTCACATACACCTGGATGCCCTCGCGGAAGAGGCGTTTTCCATACAGGATGGGGGTTGTGGCGTCGTTCATGTCCGAAAGTCCCCGTATCATCAGATTACCGGGAAGTACGCAACTGTTTCCCGGCGAACAGCTTGATGAAAGTTGATGCGCACGCATTCCTCTTACTTTTTCTCAGCATATCATACCCACGCGTTCCATGATATTCTTACCTTGCACGCAGGAGCAGGACACGAAAAGGCGCATGCCTGGTCATCGGTCCGAACCTGTGTGAAAACAGGAAAGGCGGATCTGTCGGATGAGATATGAACCATTGAGCCATGTAAACCTGTCCCTCTTCAAGGAATTCTGCGTGAAGCACAAGCCCGATCTGGATGATTCCTTCCTGACGGAAGAAGACCTGTCGGAGTTCGTTCCTTCTCCCGAATCACCGACTTGTCTGGCCTTTGAGGGGGACAAGCTGGTTGCCGCCGCATCCCTGCTGATGGATGAATACCATTTGAGGGGAAAGCGGGCCAGGTTTCGTATCTTGTTCAGTGAAATACCGGACAGCGGCATATACCGGACCCTGCTTGATGCGGTACGCCCGGAAAAGGGTGCTGTCGATTCCTGGTTTCTGTTTGTGAGGGATGGTGCCGCCGATTTGATGGCATGTGTTCGTGAGGCAGGCTTCCATCTTGAGCGCACCAGCCATATTCTTGTCAGGGAGGCTCTGCCTGTTGCCGCAGCAGACAGTCCGGACGGCTACGGAATCCGGCCCTTCGCATTCGGACAGGATGAAGAAGCTTACGCGGAAATCCGCAATGCCGCATTCGCCAATCTGATGGGTTCAAGCACCCCGCTGACAGTCAAGGATGTCGCGGCCATGGAGCAGGATGGCGATGCCATTCCTGGCGGAATTTTCTTTCTGGAAGAAGCCGGTCGGCCGATTGGCGTGGTCCGCACCGTTCGGGACCCGGGGGAAGGCGAGGATGGTCCGATGCTGGAGATAGGTCCTTTGGCCATATTGCCCGGTTTTCAGGGAAAAGGCTTCGGCACGCTGCTCCTGCGTCATGCCCTGCGATTTGGCACGGAACAGGCCGCGCTTCCCAGAGCGGTTCTGTCCGTCAACGCGGAGAATGCACCGGCCCTCGGTCTATACCTGCGTGAAGGATTCACGGTTTTGATGGGGTTATCCTGCATGCAGCAGGATTTGTTGTAAGATGTTGCTTTTTATGGGAATATGTACCACAAAAAACCCTGATTGTGGCAGGATTGTCCTGCTTTACAGGTCCAGCGCCACGGAATTTTTCGTTTCGTGGGATTGAAGGGCTGCCGTGAGAAGCGCGTGCGAGAGGCGGGTTTCTTCCGGCGTGAAGCATCCGAAGGCAACGGGGACTCCTTCGATTTCCTGCAGGAAGGCTGCCCACATCTGGAGGATGGAATCTGAAAAACCGAATTCGAAGATGTCTCCGGTGATGGTCGGGAAAAGCGGCTTGCTGCCGATCACAACCCGGGACCAGGCCTGGTCCTTGCCTTCGGAATGCAGGTAGTGGAAGGCGTTGGGGTCTTCCGAAGTGAAATGGGCGGATGCCTCCATACCGGTCACCCGCAGATACCAGTCATTCGTCGAGCCGGGTGAAAGCCTCTTGGTTTCCAGAAACATCGGAAATTCATGGCCGGTGCGATCTTCGCAGGTGCAGACCAGTGTGGCGTTGTCATAGGTGTCGCAGGCGGTTGTTCCGCCCTTTCCGTCCGGGCGTTCCGTCACCACATCCGACAGGCAGGCATACACCCTTTTCGGGACCCATCCCACCCGGAAGGGGACATGCTGCGTGTGGATTCCCAAATCGCCCATGCAGCCATACTCTCCGTTGATGGCTTTCTTGCGCTTCCAGTTGATGGGCTTCGTCACATCCAGATCACTGGCGTGGTTGAATCCGGCTTTGACTTCCAGCATGCGTCCGAAGCGGTCCTCCTGAATCCAGCGAATCAGCATCTGGCAGGCAGGATAGTAGGGAAACTCGCTGGCACAGCGCACGGTGACTTCCGGATGCTGCCGGATGGCATCCAGAATGTTGGCATTGGCCTTCTGGTCGATGCCAAAGGGCTTTTCACCGAGCAGATGCTTCCCGGACCGGATGACATCGATATAGACCTGTTCGTGCAGCACATGCGGCAAGGCACAATAGATGGCGTCAATGTCCTCGCGGACAAGCAAGTCCTTATAGTCTGCCGTCACCGTCACGATGGTTGAAAAATTGCTGACGAACCAGGAATGGGAAGTTGCGTTGGTGTCGCAGATGCCCACGATTTCCGGCCGGGGTATGTCCGAGGTCAGATGACACCATCTGGCGCTGGCGCTTGCGAATTCCCGTCCCATCAGACCGCAGCCGATGATGCCGAACCGGATTGTCCTGCCCATGATTTTTCTCCTTGCTGTCGAGTTTGATGATAAGGGCTAGTCAGCTTTTGCGATGATCAGCGTCATGTTCTTCTGGATGCATGCCGCTGCAAAGACATCCGTGAGGCCTGCGTCCGTGATGAGGGTCCCGATCTCTGAAACAGCCGCATAACTGACAAAGGAGCGCTGTCCGAATTTGCTGGAATCCAGCAGCACATGACTTTCATCGGACCGCCTCATCACGACCTCGTTGAGTTTCGCCGTATCGGTGTCCGTCGTCATGTACCCCTCGTCCAGAACCAGCCCGTCCGCGCCCAGAAAGGATTTCTTGTAGAGAAACTGTCCCACGAACCGCTCCGCGGGATAACCGGCGAATGCTTTCCGGCCTGCATGATACTCGCCGCCGATCAGGATGACCGGACAGATGCCCTGCAGGACGAGAAGATTCGCAAAGGAATTGGTGATGAACCTGGCGCCGCGGAGCTGGTGCGCGGACACGCGCTGTTTGATGGCAAGCGCCATTTGGAGCAGGGTGGTTCCACTGTCCAGATAAACGACATCGTCATCCTGAATCATATCTGCCGCGCATCGGGCAATCTGCTTTTTTTCGGAAAGGTTCCTGCTTTCCAGCGCATCAAAGGAGTATTCGGGTCCTTTTGGCGAGACAAGGTGGATGCCGCCATGCGTGCGGACGTACTTTCCGGTTTCCTCCAGCTTGATGAACAGCCTTCTGGCGCTGGACAAGGAGATTCCGAGCATGGCCGTCACTTCTTCAATCGACAGCTTGTTTCCCTGATTCAAGGTCTGCAGGATTCGGGATTCTCTTTCCTCTGTTTTCGACATGCATTTCACCCGTGGTGTTCCATGATCCATGTGTTGGGTATTTCTTGCTGTATTCTATTTGAAATGACGGAAAAAGTCAAATTCGATGAATAAGTTTCGAAATAATGAATGAAAAATTCAAAAAATAAAGGAAATTGCTTGAGAAACCTTGACATATGAAAGAAAACGTCATAGGATTGGCGCATATTGACATGATGCCGATCTGTCTTTTCTGGATATGCTGGGTTTCGACAAAAACCTCTGCAAGGCAGCGAACCGGGAGGGAAGAACATGCCGACTTGTTCACAAAGCATGCAGCTGGCATTGGACACGCTCCATAGGGAAAAGACAAAAGGGATTCCCACCGGTCTGGTCCATGTGATGGAGCACGGCATGATAGAACGACTGGCGTGCGCGGAACCCGGGGAATACGCAAAAGACCCGTATGGCGTATACATGAGGATGCTGGAACAGATCGGCGTCAACATGGTGGATCAGATGCTGGCGGAAAACCCCCTGTCGATGGGAGACAAGGGGTATGAAGGCGGGGGCGGCGGCGCAACCACCGGCGGCATTCCTGAACTGGATGGCATGGTGATTGACTCTCCGGAAGCTTGTGTGGCGCATTTGGAACGGTTTGCGTTTCCGTTGCTGGAAAAACAAATCCGGTGCTTCGATGAAAGGCAGGTCATTCAGGATGTTGTCACATTGGAATCCCAGGCACAGCGGCTTCTTGGACCCGACATCCTCAAGGCGGGATACGATCATCTGCTTTTTCCCCAGCTTGCCTATTACCGGTACGGTTATGAAAGCTTTCTGATGGCTTATGTTCTATATCCCGAAGTGATGGACCGCCTGTTCGGATTGCAGGCGGAATATGCGGTCCTGCACAACCGGGCGGTGGTCAAGGCGTTCCAATGGGCCGGACTTCCGCTGTATCATCGGTTGGATCACGACATGGCGGATTCGAGGGGTCTGCTGGTCAGTCCGGCATCTCTGGAACGGTCATGGGCCGGTCACTTCGCCCGGTCCATCAAACCGGCGGTGGATGCGGGGTTCACACTCCTGTGGCATTGCGATGGAAATCTGATGGATTTGTTCCCGCTTCTATTGGAATCCGGAGTGAATGGCTTTCAGGGATTCCAGTACGAAGACGGTATGGATTATGTGAAAATCTGCCGGATGAAGGATCGGGAAGGCCATTCTCTGGTGATTCAGGCCGGCGTGTCCGTGACACGGGAGCTGCCGTTGGGAAAACCGGAGGATGTCCGCCGACAAATGCGCTTTCTCGTGGAGAACGGCCCTGAAACCGGTTTGTTCCTGTCCATGTCCAGTTCATGTGCGCCTGGAACACCCTGGGAAAACATCAGGACCGCTGTGGACGGATTCAACCATTATCGGAAGGTCGGAAGAGGATGAAGCGAGGATGAAGAGAGGATGAAGAGATGACAGGATCAGGAGTTCGAATCGGGTTGCTGCCTTTGTACCTGGCGCTATACGACACGGCCAGTCCGGAAGTGCGGCCACGCATCAACGGCATCTACGCACAAATGGCGGACAGCCTCCGCGATCATGGCATGGACCCGGTCTGCGTGCCGATCTGCAGGGTGGAGGAAGAGTTTCGGACTGCCGTCGATACCTTCGAAAGGGAAGAAGTCTGCGCCGTCGTCACGATTCACCTGGCCTATTCCCCTTCCCTGCAGTCCATCGAGGCCCTATGCCGCATCAGGGTCCCACTCATCGTACTGGATACCACTGTAACAGCGGATTTCGGAAGCGGAACGGAACCGGATGAAATCATGTACAACCATGGCATTCATGGGGTTCAGGACATGTGCAACCTGCTCCTTCGCCGCGGGAAGAAGTTTTTCCTTGAGGCGGGGCATTTCGAGCAATCCGATGTCCTGTCCCGGGTCGGGAAATTGTGCATGGCGGCCAGTGCCGCGCAACGGATGCGAAGCGCCCGTGTCGGCATTGTCGGTCAGCCGTTCGATGGGATGGGTGATTTTCAGATTCCCTTCGAGGAGCTGAAGGACTGCATCGGCATGACGGTTGTTCCTTTTCCGGGGGAGAGGGGCGGCATCATCGGGAATGACCAGCCGGAGTCCATCCTCGCACAATCAAGAATCAATGCCGAGATGGAAAGGGACCTGCGGGATTTCGAGCCGATTTCCTATGATAGAAACATCCATGACCGAACGGTTCGGGCGGGGCTTCGGCTTCGGGACTGGATAGCGGAGGAGAAGCTGACCGCGTTCACCGTGAATTTCCTTGCCATCACCCGGAATTCTGGATTCGAATGCGTTCCTTTTCTGGAAGCCGGCCGCCAGATGGCCGAGGGCATCGGGTATGCCGGAGAGGGAGATGTGCTGACAGCCGCCTTGATCGGGGCGTTGGCATCCATCCACCCGCAGACGACCTTCACGGAAATGTTCTGCCCGGACTGGCAGGGAAACACCTTGTTTCTGAGCCACATGGGGGAGATGAATCTCAGGATTGCGGCTGGCAGGCCAAGACTGATGGAGATGGATTTTCCCTATACAGACGCCAAGAATCCCATGGTGGCGTATGGCAGGTACATGCCGGGCATCGCGGTGCTGGTGAATCTGGCCCCGTCGGCAGGCGGAAGGTTCACGCTCATTCTGAGCCGTGTTGAGGTGCTTGATGTCAAAAGTGAAGACAAAATGGCCGACAGCATCCATGGATGGATCAGACCTGCGTTGCCGATTGCCGCGTTCCTGAAGGAATACAGCCTGGCAGGAGGAACCCATCATCTGGCCATGGTATACGGGGATGTTCTGGATGACCTGATACCCTTTGGAGAAATGATGGGATTCGACGTGAAGGTCATCGGGAGGACAAGACCATGATGAATGTGACAAGGTCTCTGACGGAGCTGCTGGGCGAGGCGTATATGAGCGCCGTCAGGAACTGTGCGATATCTTTGAATGGCATGGCGGCTGAAACGGCGGAACAACTGGCCGGGGAACCCGTCAGCTTTTTCAGCCAGGCGGATCAGGAACGACAGGATGCTTTGCTGGCAAGGACAGGCACGCAATTCATTCCTGCGTTTGACAATACCAATCATGGCGCGCCCACGGATGCCTTCGGACGGGCAGCAAATCGGAATGCGGCGCCTGTGGGCGGCTTCGGCATCTTCCGGGTCGGGGAGGATGGAAAACTGTACATGACCGCCAAAAGTGAACATTACCACACCTCTCTGGGGCACGGCTTCGGCGGTTACAAGCTCTTGAACACGGCACGGCTCCTCGGCATCCCCAACGCGACACATAACAATACCCGCGGGTATATCACACGCCTGATGGAGCGCGAACTCATCCGGACCGCCAATTCCCTTCCCCGGGAGGATCCGGCGGCCTTGGATGCCTGCCTGCATTCCACTGAACCAAGGGTGCTGAACCGGGTCATCAATCTGGAAACCGGCAGTCTGGCGGTGGAAGCCGGCATCAAGATGATGCTGAACCGGTTCAGCAGACTGGACAAAACATTCGGGGAACCGACTCATGCCGGAAAGACACCGGTTTTCCTGGTGATGGCGGACAATGAGGACGGTCCTGAAGCCAACTACCATGGCACAACCCTCTTCGCCCAAATCCTTCGGGGTATGTGGCCTGATCTGAGAGAATCCTTCGAACGGAACGGAATCTTCAAGACTGTCAGTGTCCGCATCAACGACCTTCCCGACTTCGAACGGAAAATCAGGCAGTACAATCGGGATGGCTTCAGGACGGCGGGTTTCCTGCATGAAATCATCCTGATGAATTACGGCGGCATCCGGCTTTCGGAGGCGTATCTCCGCGGGGCGTACCAGCTTTGCCGGGAATATGAAACACCGACGCTGGTCGATGAAATCCAATCCTGCATGTGGTACAGGGGGATGTTCCTGTATAAGCTGTACCATCTGGAACCTGACTTTGTGATATTGGGCAAGGGCTTTCCCGGCGGCGAGTATCCCGCGTCCAAAATCATCACGACACATGAAATGGATAACCTGAACCTTTTCGGCGCACTTGTCACCAACGGTCAGGAGGAGCTTGCAAGCCTTGCCTATCTGATTACCATGGAATTCGCCCAGGAGAATGCGGAGGAAATCGAAAGACGGGGAATCGATTTCGAAACACGACTGCGGGCGCTTGCCGGAATGTTTCCGTCCTCGGTTGCCGGTATCGGAGGTCAGGGCCATCTGGCAGCCATTCATTTCAAGACCGTGGACATGGCTGTAAAGTTTTCCAAAACCATGAACAGTTTTTGCATCGATGTCAGCGCACAGACCTACAAGGCCAATTGTCCGCCTGCGGCGTTGCTCAAGCTTCCCTTGGTCACATCCCGGAAGGCAATGGATTATCTGCTTGAAAAAATGGAAGAGGCAATGAAATTGCTTTGAACGCTAAGAAACAGGCATGAAATCGCTTTGAATGCGGAGAATCATATCTATGCTGATAATCGGAATCGATGTTGGAACAACCGGATGCAAAGCCATCGTGATGGACGAATCCGGCATGCCTGCCGGAAGCGGGTATTGGGGATATGGTCTCGTCACGGGTACCGGCGGACGGGTGGAACAGGACCCGCAGGACTGGATTCGCGGGATGACGGAAGCAGTCCGCCAAGCTGTCGAGGGACTGGATCCCTCCGAAATAGGCGCATTGTCCCTGTCCACCCAGGCAGCCAGCTCCCTGCTGGTGGACGAGGCGTTCCGACCGCTGACGCCAGCCATCACCTGGATGGATGGGCGTGCCGTCGAACAGCGGGATGCACTGGAAAAGGAGCTCGGAGGCGAATTTCTTTATCGGACGACCGGGTGGATTTCGCATGCTTCGCTGGATATGGCAAAGGGACTTTGGTTGTCGGAACATGAAACGGACCTTTTTCAGGCAGCCGCCTATTTTGTTACCACGTTGGAGGTCATGAATCACTTCCTGACAGGCGCCATCGCCATTGACCCCACCAATGCCGCCATGCGTCAGATGATGGATATCGGGACGAACCAATGGCACCCTTCCATCCTGAAGGCTGCGGGCATGGAAACGGCCATGCTGCCGCCAATCCTTCCCACCGGTGCTTTTCTGGGATGCCTGACAGAAGAGGCGGCGGAATCCCTGGGCCTGCACGAACGGGTCAAAGTTTACAATGGCGCGCATGACCAGTATTGCGGCGCGTTGGGAGCCGGCATCCTCAAGCCGGGCGAGGCAATGCTTTCCACGGGAACCGCCTGGGTTGTCATGGCTGTGTCGGAACAACCTGTGTTTTCCTCTTCCCATATCTCTCCCGGGCCACATGTCATTCCGGGATTGTATGGGGCACTGGCATCGCTGCCTGCTGCGGGAGCCTCGCTGGATTGGTTGAAGAACAACATCACGGGCGGGAGTTATGCGGAAATCGACGGAAGCGTCTTGTGTCGGGTTGAAAAGTCATCGGATCTTTTTTTCTTACCCTTTTTGGCAGGCGCCTGCTTTCCGTCGTTGAATACCAACGCCAAGGCGGCTTTTCTGGGAATGGATCTCGATACGGACAGGATGGATCTGGCGCTGGCCTGCATGGAGGGCGTGGCCTTTCAGCTTCGGATGGCGCTGGACGAGTATGAATCCAGTGGCCTCATGGTGACGGATCTGCGGGTAACGGGCGGCGCCGTCAACAGTCTGGCGTGGACAACCATTCTGGCGGCTGTCTGTGAAAAACAGAACATCGGCATTCTGGATGCCAGAGATACGCCCGGTCTTGGAGCCGCCTGCATCGCAGCCGTGGGGGCAGGGGTGCATCCGGATTACGGACGGGCGGCATCGGCATTTGGCAAGGGATTCCGCAGGATGGATGCCGACACGGGTCTGGTCTGCCACTATCAACGGAAATACCGGCGTTATCTGGCCAAATGGCTTGCTATGAATCTGGCCGAAGAGGCCTGTGACAGGGAAAACAACGAAACGCCCGACCTGAATAATGAACAGAGGGTTTGAAAGAAGTTCGTACCGAACCGACTCAGTTTCTGGAATGAAACGCCCTGCAGGAAAAGAGGAGATGCATGAACAGCTGGTTTGTCAGAGATGAAAACGATGCGCGCTATTATGCGGAACATATTGAGAACCGTCTCCCGGAATCTGTTTTCGACGCCCATGTTCACCTCAATCTGCCGGAACATGTCGAGAAGGTGAGTGCGCAGACGGTTGCCGGAGATTGGGCGCTTCAATGCGGGATGTCGATGTCGTATGAAGAGGCTGTGGCATATCATGAAGCTTTGTTTCCGGATGTCGCGATGAAGATGCTTGCGTTGCCCCTGCCATTGGCTGAGGCGGACATGCCCGCCAACAATGCATACCTCGCGGGCCTGGTCGGAGAAAACAAGGTAACAGCGCTCATGGGCATCAGACCGGAATGGGATGCGGAATCGGTCGAGAAACAGCTCCTGGAAGGTGAATTCGCAGGATTCAAGCCATATCCCTATATGGCGGCTTCCGAAAAAGGGGCCGAAGTCAGCATCTTCGATTTTCTGCCGCACCATCATCTGAAGCTGGCGGATCGATATGGCAAGACGGTTCTGCTGCATCTTCCCAGAAAGGGGCGTCTGGCGGATGACGACAACATCCGTGAGATACGGGAAATCATACAGAAATACCCCGGACTTCGACTGGTGATTGCGCATTTCGGACGGAGCTTCAATGTCGTGTATCTGCGGGAGGGCCTGCGGAAACTGGGAACGGACAAGTCGGCGCTTTACTTTGACACGGCCGCCGTCATGAATCCCGCGGTTCATCAGGAAGGCCTGCAGCAGCTGCGGACCGACCAGATTCTTTTTGGCACGGACATGCCCATTCTGCTGTGGCATGGGAAAAGAAAGTGGACGGAAACCGAGTACTTCAACCTTTGCCGTGAAGATTTTCCATGGAACAGGCATCCGTATCCGGAGGATGAGAAAAATTATACCTTTTTCCTGTACGAACAGGTTCGCGCCATGCTGGACGCGCTGGAGCAATCCGGTGCATCCCGGCAGGAGATCGCAGGTGTATTTTTCAAGAACGCATGCAGGGTTTATCAAACCGCCGGAATGAAAACACCCGGTAATCCCTGCAGGGTTTGACGCACCGCCGGGATGGATTCAACCGGTAACGCCAAAGGGATTTCTATCTGAAGGAAGGGTTCCATCCATCATTCATCGGGCAAGTTCCACGGATTCGACAAGAAGGAGGTCACATCATGACAAACAAAATCAAGGTCGGGGTGTTCGGCGCTTATCGGGGAATGACCATGATGAATGTCCTGGCAAGGCACCCGGATGCGGAACTCGTCGCCGTCTGCGACAAATATGTGCCGGCGCTGGATAAATGCAGGGCGCTTGCCAGGGAGACGGGCATCAACCTCACCTGTTATGAGAACTTCGATGATTTTTTCCAGCACGACCTGGATGCGGTGGTGCTGGCCAACTATGCCAATGAACACGCCCCCTTCGCCATCCGGCTGCTTCTGTCGGGCCGGCATGTGGTCAGCGAGGTGCTGCCGGTGGAAACCATGGCACAGGCAGTGGCTCTGGTGGAAGCTGTGGAGAAGAGTGGAAAGATATATGCCTATGCGGAAAACTACTGCTATTTTTCCGCCACGCAGGAAATGAAACGGCTGTACCGGTCCGGAGCGGTCGGTGAATTCATGCACGGGGAAGGAGAATATGTGCATGATTGCGAATCAATCTGGCCATCCATCACCTATGGAGAGCAGGATCATTGGCGCAATCGCATGTACGCAACCTATTACTGCACGCACAGCCTGGGTCCGATTCTCACCATCACCGGCCTGCGGCCGGTCCGTGTGGTGGGCTTCGAATCACGGCCCGTCGCGAACATGCGTGAACAGGGGTACCGGGCCGGTACCTCCGGCATGATCGTCGCCCAGATGAGCAACGGCGCGACGGTGAAAAGCCTGCACGGCAACCTAAAGCGTGAACCGGGCTCGATCTGGTACGCCATTTATGGGGAAAAGGGCATGATGGAATCCGACCGCTGGCATGAGGGCGTTTCGAAGGTCAATCTCTTTACGGAAGGCAATGACCTGACGGCAACGGAAGTCAGCTACCGGCCACGTCCGGTCGTGGATTCGACCTTGGCCAAACTGACTTCCACACATGGCGGTGGTGATTTCTACACCATGCACTATTTTCTGGAGAAAATCCTGGGAAGGCCGGCGGGCGAAAACTGCATTGATGTTTATCAGGCGCTGGACATGGGTGTTCCAGGCATTCTGGCCTTCCGATCCATCTGTCAGGGAAACATGCCCATGGAGGTTCCGGATTTCCGGACCCTTGAGGCCAGGGAGAAGTACCGGCATGACAACTGGTGCACGAATCCCTCCGTAGCCGGAGCGGATCTCGCACCATTCACTGCATTCGAATCACCGGACATTTCCGGTGACGTGTATGATAAAGTCAGAAAGGAATGGGAATCGGGCGGGAAATGACGGGTCAGGATAGCTTAAGGGCTGTTATAAAACATTACGAAGTATATCGGCAGACAGGTGATTTTATCCTTCTGCCGAACTTCTCTCTCGTTCGAAAAGACATACCCTTTTTTGATGTTATAGCCTTCATTCCCGAGAAAATGATTCAACGCGCTATGCACTGTGTAGTCTTTTCCTGAGTCAGGGCCTTCAGAAGCCAAGGTCTTCCTTGACCAGCACAACCAGTATGGAACCGGCCGGCGCCGCGCGGTGCAGGATGGTGGTGACGTTGCAGATGCGGTTTGTGGACGCGCAGTTCATGCAGCGGCCCGTGATGGTGCATGGATTTTTTGTGTCAAAACGCAGATTGTTCATGACGGATGCCCTGTTTTGTGCCATTGACATGGCTGCGGAAAGATCCGCGGCTATTTTGTTGACTCCGGCCACCACAATCCGCTTTTTGGGGCCGAAGGTCATCCCGCCGCAGCGGTTCCCGTTCCCGTCTATCAGCACCAGTTCGCCTGTCTGGCTGATGCCGTTGCAGGAACTGACGAAAACATCCGCGGACAGCATGCTGATTTCCCGTTCGCGCTTTGTTTCTGCGCTGATGCCCGCTTCGTAACGGTCTATATAATTCGGGTAATGCTGTACATTGAATGTGTCGAAAAATGAAATCTGATCGAGTGTGCGTGAACCGCCGACACCGATGCTGGAATCCTGCGGGATGGTTTCCGTCAGGATGCGCAGCGCATCCTGGGGGGTATCTGCGCAGACTACGTCGAAGTTCTTTTTTCTGAGTGCACTCATGGTGGTTTCCAGAAGGATTTCATTCAGAAGAATTTTTTCTTTCATGCTGATGCTCGCCTTTCCTGCTGCCTGTTGATTCAAAAGGGGTCCGAAATCATTCCCGGATGATGTATAGGACCTGATGGACCCGTTGTCATTCCCGGATGATGTATCGGACGTTATCATTCCCTGATGCCGTATCGGACCTGATGGACCCGTTGTCATTCCTTGGTGCCGTATCGGCCGTAATGGACAATGCTCTTCAGCGGCATGCGGTCCTGGTCATGCCGGTCGTCCGGCTTGGGCGCGTCCGCTGAATATCCGATTGCCAGAATGTTGATGGGTTCGACTTGGGCCGGAATATTGAATTCCTTCCGGATGACCTCCGGATTGAAGTGGCAGATCCAGCAGGAACCGAGGCCCAGATCCGTTGCCTGCAGCATCATGTGATCCGTAACGATGCTTGCATCGATATCCGCAATATCCTTGCGGTCATAGGAACGTTTCCATGAGGCGCCATGGTCGGCGCAGACTATGATGGCAAGCGGTGCCTTGAACGTGTTCGCACCTGCCGCCAGTCGGGCCAGATCATCTGTTTCCTTCACGACGATGAGCCTCTGAGGCTGCCGATTCGCGCCTGTCGGCGCAAAACGGCCGGATTCGAGGATTTGGATCTGCTTTTCCATTTCCACCGGTCTGTCCTCATATGCCCTGACGGAACACCTTTTTTTTGCAATCTCCCGGAAATCCATCTGCATGCTCCTTTCGAAATGGTGCGTCGTTCATGGACATCAACAAAGCGAGCATATCATACGTGGTTGGCGAAGGGAACATGTGAAACTCATTCGAAAAACAGATGAGAATCGTAGAAAAGACCCATGCGGAAAAGCCGAACCTGATGTAAAATTGTAAACGGATGCTGAATGTCATGGGCCCAATCCTAACGGTCTCCTTCCCAACCACTCCAAGAGAAAACCATTCCAGGAGAAAACCATTCCAAGAGATAACCATTCCCGGAGAGATGGAAAATCGACGCAATACAGGGAAAATGACAAAAAGTGAATCATCCCGACAGGAGGCAATCCATGAAAATGCTAGCCTATGATTTCGGAGCCAGCAGCGGCCGTGCCGTGCTTGGCCATTACGATGGCAGCCGTCTCGAAACTGAAGTGCTCTGGCGCTTTTCCAACGATCCCGTCCAAGTCGGGGATACGCTGCATTGGGACACCCTTCGTCTGCTCCATGAAACGAAGCAGGGACTGTATGCCGCGCAGCGCGCCGGCCATGCGGACCTGTCGGGCATCGGCATCGACACGTGGGGGGTGGACTTCGGACTGCTTGACAAGCGGGGGGCCTTATTGGGAAACCCCGTCCATTACCGTGACATGCGGACCCTCGGGAAGATGGCAAAAGCTTCCGCCCTGCTCACCATGGAAAAAATATATGCACAGACCGGCATTCAGTTCATGGAAATCAACACGCTCTATCACCTCATGGCGTTGGCGGAGTCGCAGCCGGAACTGCTGGAACAGGCTGAAACACTTCTTTTCACCCCGGATCTCATGGGATATTTCCTGACGGGTGAAAAGGTCTGCGAGCGCACCATCGCATCCACCTCCCAGATGTTGAATCCCGTAACCGGGGAATGGGCGTCGGAGATGCTGACCGCTTTGGGCATTCCTGTTCATATGCTGCTCCCGGTGACTGATCCGCTTTGCCGAAACGGCGTGCTGACCCGTCAGAATCAGTCCGAACTGGGTCTTGGTCCGATTCCTGTTCTTTCCGTCGGCGGTCATGACACGGCATCCGCTGTGGTGGCGGTTCCAGCCGACGGCAAGGATTTCGCCTACCTGTCCAGCGGCACCTGGTCGCTGATGGGCGTGGAACTTCCCGCCCCAATTCTCACGGAAGCGGCATTCCGGATGAATGTCACGAACGAGGGCGGCGTGAACCGCACGACACGGCTGCTGAAGAACATCATGGGCTTGTGGATCCTGCAGGAATGCAAACGGGACTGGGACCGCAAGGGCGAAGTTGTCTCGTTCGACGAGTTGGCTGCCGCAGCGGAAAAGGAGGCGGCCTTCCGCTGCCTGATCGATCCGGATGCGCCTGAATTCGGCAAACCCGGGCACATGACCGATAAAATCCGAGATTTCTGCCTGCGCACGGGTCAGCCGGCACCGGAGTCGAAGGGTGCCATCGTCAGATGCATTCTGGAAAGTCTGGCCATGAAGTACAGAAAGACGTTCGGAGAACTGGAATCTCTTACCGGGAAGCGAATCCCTGTCCTGCATGTCCTGCATGTCGTCGGCGGCGGTTCCCGCGATACGCTGCTGAACCGGTTCACGGCCGATGCGCTGAATCGTCCCGTGCTGGCCGGCCCTTCGGAAGCGACCGCCCTCGGCAATCTGGCAGGCCAATTGGTGGCGCTGGGAGAATTGTCAGGTTTGGCAGAGGCCCGTGCCCTGGTCAAACGTTCTGTCGAAACCGTGGCAGTGGAACCGCAGAACCCGTCGGCCTGGGACGATGGGTATGGCAGATTCGAAGCTGTTCTGGCAAAAGGTTGAGAGGTTCGGGATGCAAAGCCCGCTGTCATCCCCCGCATCCCTCGTAAGATTCCCCCGCGCGGGCACCGGTCGGGTCCCGGTAGAATGGTTTCATGGAGATCGCTTGTTTTGCGGTCCGGATGAATGGGCGGACATTGTCCGCAGGGAGCGAGGATATCATGGGAAAAATAAGTGAATTGACGATTCAACAGGCTTATGAAGGCGCGAAGGCCAGATATGCGTTATTGGGTGTTGATACGGATGCCGTGCTGGCGAAAATCATGAAGCAGCCCATTTCCCTGCATTGCTGGCAGGGGGATGATGTGCGGGGCTTCGAGACGGACGCGGGCGGAACTTCGGGCGGCATCCTCAGCACCGGTTCCTATCCCGGTGCGGCGCGGAACGGCGATGAGCTTCGTGCCGACTATGAGAAGGCACTTTCCCTCATTCCCGGCAAGCACCGGGTGAACCTTCACGCCATCTATGCGGAAACGGATGGTGTTTCCGTTCCGCGTGACCAGCTGAAGACGGAGCATTTCCGGAAATGGATAGATTGGGCGAAGAAGCTTGGTGTCGGCGTGGACTTCAATCCAAGCTGCTTCGGGCATCCGATGGCCGCTTCCGGATTCACGGTCTCCAGTGCGGATGAAGAAGTACGCACGTTCTGGATCAACCATGTCAAAGCCTGCCGGGCCATCGCCTCCGATATTGGCAAGGAGACCGGAACCCCCTGTGTCATGAACATCTGGTTCCCGGACGGAATGAAGGATCAGCCGGCGGATCGTCTCGGCTATCGCCAGCGCATGAAGCATGCGATGGACCTCATCCTTCTGACCAAGTACGACCGGAAATACCTTGTCGATGCCTTTGAAAGCAAGCTTTTCGGCATCGGCGTGGAATCATACACGGTTGCTTCCCATGAATTTGTCCTGGGTTATGGCTTGAAAAACGATGTGACTGTCTGCTACGACATGGGACACTTTCACCTGACAGAAAGTGTGGCGGACAAGATCTCCGCCACCTTGCTGTATGCGGATACCCTTCTGCTGCACGTTTCCCGTCCCGTCCGCTGGGACAGCGATCACGTGGTCACCCTGAACGACGATCTCCTTTCGTTGGCCCAGGAAGTGAAACGCTGCGATGCGTTCGAACGGATCTATTTCGCGCTGGATTTCTTTGACGGCAGCATCAACCGCATCATGGCCTGGGTTACCGGAACCCGTGCCGCGCAGAAGGCTATTCTGATTGCCTTGCTTGAACCCACCTTCCTGCTGCTTGAAGCGGAAGCTGCCGGAAATTACGGTCGCCGTCTGGCTTTGGTGGAAGAGTACAAATCCCTTCCGTTTGCGGCCGTCTGGGATATGTTCTGCCAGCAGGCAGGCGTTCCCGTCGGAACCGACTGGGTGGACGAAGCGGGCGAGTATGAACAGGCTGTCCTGCTGAAGCGTGCTTGAACGGTCCTGTCTCGTCTTCAAGTACGTGCTGTTCATTCGGAACACGCTTGTTTCAACAGGACGAACAGGCAGGTTCCGGTTGCCATGGAACGATTTCCATATGAGAACCCGGGGAGGTTGATAAAATGACCGACAACCAATTGCTGCAGGAATATGTCCGCATGTCCCAGACCGCCGGGGCCCGCGCCGATTATGTACAGGGCGGCGGGGGCAACACGTCCGTGAAACTCTCTGCCGGGTGCATGGCTGTCAAGGCATCCGGATTCCGGCTCAACCAGATCGTGATGGACCAGGCCTATGTCGTGGTTGACGCAAAAGCCATCCGGGAGTGGTATGCTTCGGTGGACGTGCAGGAAGATCGGGATTTCGAAAAGGAAAGTGTTGCAGTGGCCAAAGACTCGGCTGTAAAGGGCTTCGGTCCTCAAGGCCTGAGACCCTCCGTGGAGGCCGGATTTCATGCTGTTCTCGGCAATTTCGTCATCCATACGCATGCCGTCCAGTCAAATCTGCTCTGCTGCAGCACGGAGGGCGAAACCCTCGTGCGGAAGCTGTTCACGGACGCCGGATTTCCTTCCCTTTGGATTCCATACATCAATCCGGGGTTCTGCCTCACGCTGAAAATCAAGGCGGAACGCGAGAGAATGAAAGCGGAAACCGGAGCGGACCCGCATGTCATCTTCATGGAGAACCATGGTGTGATCACCTGGGGAGACGATGCCGATTCGGCACTCCAGCTTCATGATGAAGTGAATGGTCGGATTGCACGGTATTTCCATCTGACGGACAGATTCCCTGTCCCGGCGGTGAAAGCTGAATCCGACGGCGTGTACGTCTCCGATACGCCTGCCGTGCTGGCGTTCCTGAAGGAAAAAGGAGCGGATGCGGCCTATTTCGAAGAATTCCCATTGTATCCGGACCAGCTGGTCTATCTGAACAGCAGCATGCTGGGAGAGCCTTCCACCAGAAAAATCGACCTTGATCCGGCTACAGGGAGCATCCGCTACAAAGCCGGTGAAAGCGAAGCGCTGGCCATGGAGGAGACACTGCTCGGGTTTGCATGGGTGATGGAAAATATCAGAAAGATCGGCCTGACCCTGAAAACCATGACGCCGTCGGATGTGGATTTCATCCGGAACTGGGAGAGCGAGGCTTATCGCAAAAGCCTTGTTCAGAAAATGGCCCGTTGATGCGGGAATGAAGCCCTAAGGGCTTGGAAGAAAATAACCTGCTCTATGAATTTCCGAAAACAATGACCAAACCTGTCATTCTTTTCGGAAAAAGAGCAGGTAATTTTCTTCCGGCGCCTAAGCTGTTCCGGCAGGAGGATAGGACATCATGGACTTCACATTGCTGCATCCCGCCGACCAGATTGTCATGATCATGGATCGCATTTACCGCAACGGCATGACCACGACATCAGGCGGCAATCTGTCGATTCTCGATGACAACGGGGATATCTGGATTTCGCCGGGCGGCATCGACAAGGGTACCCTTACCCGCAGGGACATCATGTGTGTGAAACCCGACGGCACTGCGGTCGGGCATCACAAGCCCTCCATCGAATTTCCATTCCACAAGCGGGTCTATGAGATCCGGAAGGACGTTCGTGCCGTGCTGCATGCCCACCCGCCGGCATTGGTCGCGTTCAGCATCGCGCGGGTGATACCGCACACCCGGCTCCTGCCGAAGTCCCACCTTGTCTGCGGAAATGTGGGCATGGCTCCCTACGATCTGCCGGGCAGCATGAGATTGGGGGACAAGATCGCCTCCGAGTTCGAGAGGGGATTCAATCTGGTGATGCTGGAAAACCATGGAGTCGTCGTGGCCGACAAGAACCTGTTCGAGGCTTTCAAGGCATTCGAGACGCTGGACTTCACGGCACGCATCGAGATAAACGCGCGCCGCATCGGTTCACCGTTCGTACTGCGCGAGGAAGCGTTGGAGAAGTTCGAAAATGCACTGGGAGAGGAGATGCAGGAATTCACCCCGCATGGGCGGTCCAGCCGTGAAAACGAAGCAAGGCGGGAAATGTGCGGGCTCGTGCATCGTGCCTATGATCAGCAATTGTTCACCAGCACGCAGGGGACGTTCTCAGTGCGGCTGGATGCGGAAACATTCCTGATCACGCCATATGATACGGACAGAAAATACCTGGAACTCGGCGACCCTGTCCTCATCCGAAATGGGAGGCGGGAAGCCGGGAAGGTGCCCAGCCAGTCTGTCTCGCTTCATGAGGCAATCTATCGGAAGCAACCGCATGTGGAGGCCGTCATTATTGCCCATGCGCCGAACATCATGGCCTTTGCGGTCACAGAGGCTGCCTTCGATTCAAGGACCATACCGGAAAGTTACATCATGCTCCGAAACGTGCCGAAAATTCCATTTGCCGCATCCGTCCTGCAGCCGGAGCTGACGGCGGACCTGTTCATTCCCTCCGTACCGGTCGCCATCGTGGAGAACGATGCGGTCATCGTCACAGGGAGCAGCCTGCTGAATGCTTTCGATAGGCTGGAGGTCGCGGAATACAGCGCGAAGGGCATCATTGATTCCCGAATGATCGGAGAGATGGTGGCCATCAATGATGAGCAGGTGGAAGAAATCGTGGAGGCATTCATGTTGCCACGGGGATGAAGCGACTTTGCTGCTGAAATCGTCAGGCAGGCCGCGGAACATCCTTGCAGCCGGGCCATGTGTCTCCAAACGGGAGACGGCAAAGCTATTGCATATGAAATCGTTTTTCAGCGTAAGTCAAAGAGCGGCAAACATCGGGTGATGTACGGAGGTGCCATCATGGCGGCAGAAATCGTGAAGATGTACAGGGAACAGATGCCTGAACTCAGGCTCATCGGAAAACGGTACGGGGATGGGGATAGAGACGCGAATGGCAGCTTCGGCCCGAAATGGGACGAATGGAACGCGAATGACTGGTTTGCTCCGCTCTTCGGTTCAGCGGCTGCCATTGCGGATGGAGACGCCACACTCGGCGGCATGCGTTTCACAGAGGGTGTCTTCGAGTATTGGATCGGCCTTTTCTGTCCTTCGGGTACATCGGTGCCGGAAGGCTACACGTATGTGGATTTGGATGCCGGAGAAATTGCCTCCTTCTGGGTTCGTGGAAGCATGGAGAATGGGGAGATCTTCGGGATGGATCCCTGTGCAATGTGTATGGAAGCCATCAAAAAGGAAGGGTGGAAAACTGCGCCGGACGGCTGGTTCTTCGAACGCTATGCCGACGCCCGCTTCCTGACCGGAGATTCGGAAGGAAAAGTCATTCTGGATTATTGCTATTTTCTTGCTTGAACTTCCGCATGCATGAAATCCTGCATAAAACGGCGCATTTGCCGGTTCTTATGCAGGATTTTATCGCAGTTCCGCACAGAAGGAACACGTTCTGCGCCCTTCCACACCAAGTGATGAAGAAGCACGGACTTCGCTTCTCTCGCGCCATGTCATTTATGGATCTGAAGCAGTTCGAGCGCAGGGGTCCATTCCATGCCGAA
>JFJP01037855.1_pt1 | contig 57155 bp, 42 predicted proteins | sample 431651 | NCBI WGS metagenome assembly JFJP01 (sample SAMN02602958, study PRJNA72255) | Microbial mat metagenome, whole genome shotgun sequencing project. | biome: fresh water; feature: sink hole; material: water; isolation source: purple microbial (photo- and chemosynthetic) mats found in... | reverse complement strand
AAACCAAGTTCAAAAAGTAAATCAATGCTCCGAGGATTAAATTCGTCTCCCTTACAAAGATATATTAAAGCGTTTTCAAAATTTAATAACCCAAAATAAATATAGGCAATATCAAGATATATATTCTCAACTTCAGCACTTTCGTCCTCAACAATTTTTTGGCAAAGTATTGTTGCTTCTTTATCTCTGCCGAGTTTCAGTAAAGCTTCAATTTTGAGTAACTGCAATTCATAATCGTTGGTCTCTGCAATTGTATCAAGTATTCGGAAAGCTTTTTTATAGTCTCCAACCGCAAGATATACTTTGGCACGTTTAGTTTGCAAAGCAGTACTTTGGGGATGCATTTCCAAACCGAATTCTAATGCTTTGGCGCTGTCTTTGGTTCTTCCTTTCTGTAGGTAATAATCCACAATTATCTCGAGTTCTTCTACATCGAAATAGCCTGAAGCAGTTCCACTCAGAAACTTTTCGTATCTAATAACTGTGTCATTGGAATCGTCGTCCGGCGGAAAAGATAATTTTCGGTTCATTCTGATTCAATTTTATGCAAAAATAATATTTTAATTGCATTCAAATTAACGGTTTAACGAAAAGTTATAAACATTATGTTTCATATCAGTACTTTTATACGTTTTTATGTCATTATAAAGAATATGGGAACGATTTTTGAACAATAATGAATGTTTATTTTTGTTTTAATAATCGAAACAGATATTATTGATGAAGTTTTAATCTGAAAATATTTTAACTTTGCATATTAGAAATATGAGAGCAAAGTTTAAAATCAAAGAGTTATGACTTTTGAGAATTTAGAATTAATAAGTATAAATTGAATTAATTCAAATTTTACGGAATAAATATGTATTTACTATCAATTAATTAGAAATAAAATGTGATTTTATGCATTTCTCAGAATTATTTTCCTTTTGTCCGGTTTGTGGCTCAAACACTTTTACTTTAAATAACCAAAAATCAAAACGTTGCGATAAGTGTGGATTTATAATGTATGTAAATGCCTCTGCTGCTGTGGCGGCTTTTATTGTGAATGAACAGGGCGAATTACTGACTTGTTTACGTGGAAATGAACCTGTAAAAGGAACATTGGATTTGCCGGGTGGATTTATAGATGATAATGAAACCGCCGAACAAGCACTGACCAGAGAATTAATGGAGGAACTGAATGCCGAAGTAACTGACATGAAATATCTGTTTTCGTTACCAAATGATTATTTATACAGCGGTTGGACAATTCCGACCATCGATATTTTTTTTGAAGTTACAATTGAAGACTTCAGGGTTTTAAAACCAGCCGACGATGTTGCAGGATTACAGTTTATACCTGTTCGTGAACTAAAACACGAATTATTTGGTTTAAACTCAATTAAAAAAGCGATAAAAAGATTTAGAAGTATATCATCAGATACCGAATAAAATTTACAAGCTGCTATTTTACCATTTTTCAATAAAAATTGATTTTTCTGAATCAAAAATTCAAAACAGAAATGATGAAAAAAATAATAATTTTAAGCTTATTAATTAATTTATGTGCGAATGTGGTTTTTTCGCAACGAACATTAATTTATACCAATTCCGATTATTTATTTAATCAGGGATTAGAACTTTTTGCACAACGCAAGTATGCAGCTTCGTACCGGAGTTTTGAGGAATTTCTGAAAAATACCGAAGAAATTCAAGCGGGACAAATACAGGAAGCTGAGTTCTATTTGGCTGCCAATTCTTTCGAATTAAGAAAAGACAATGCAGAAGCTGTTCTCAAGGAATTTTTTTATAAGCATCCGTATACTCCTTTTTATGATAAGACCAATCTGATGCTTGCTATGCTCGAGTACGAAAATAAAAACTACATCGGAGCAATGGTATATTTCAATAATATAGATCCGAAACGCCTGGGAATGCGCGAACGAACCGATTATATGTTTGCAATGGGTTACACCTGTTTGCAAACAAAAAACTATACACAAGCGCTCAAGATTTTTAAGGAGCTAAAGGGAATGAATACGCGATACAATTTAGCTGCTACTTATTATTATGCTTATGCTGAATATACGGTTGGTAATTACAAGGCTGCTTTACCTGAATTTTTGAAAATTGAAGAAAATCCGGCTTATAAAGATATTGTTCCATATTATATTGCCCAAATTTATTATTTGCAAAAAGATTACACCCGGTTTTACGAGAAAGCTGATTATTTACTGAAAAACAATCCTAATAACGCAAATAATGGAGAAATTTATCGCATTCTTGGCGAAATTGCTTACGAAAAAAAGAATTATGCTAGTGCCATTACCAATTTAAGAAAATACGAAGAACTTATTCCGCTTGTTACCAGAAATTCAATGTATTTGTTAGGTTTATCTTATTATCAGACCAAAGATTATCTGAATGCAACCAGATACCTGTCAAAAGCCTGTACCGAACCTGATGAAATGACCGAAAACGCTTATATGCATCTCGGAAATGCCTATCTGAAGTTGAACGATAAAACCAATGCACGATTGTCATACGAAGCTTCAATTCGAACAAATTTTAATAAAGTTGTTCGCCAGGAGGCTTTATTTAACTATGCATTAACAACTTACGAAACTACAACTGCTTTTGGTGAATCGGTTGCGGCATTTGAACAATTCATCAACGAATTTCCAAATTCGAAATATACCAATCAGGCGTATGATTATCTTGCTTCAGCATTAATGACGACTAAAAACTATGAATCAGCTTATCAGACTATCTTGAAAATTAAATCGCCTAATGCAAAACTTATTGAAACAAAACAATATTTGCTTTACCAACTCGGTACTGAATCGTTTATACAAAATAATCTGAATAAAGCCATAGAGTATTTTACCTTGTCGTTACAGAATTCTTCGTCGGGTAAATATTCTGCCGAAAGTTTGTTCTGGAGGTCTGAGGCTTATTTTCGTACCAACAATACAGATAAAAGTATTGCCGATTTGAAATCATTTTTTGCAAATCCGAATTCAAAAACCAGTATTAACTTTAATACTGCCAATTATTCGATGGCTTATGCATATTTTTCACAAAAAAATTATAATACTGCACTTTCGTGGTTTCTAAAATATGCCGAATCAGAAACAAACACCGGAAGTTCAATCTATTCAGATGCTTTGAACCGTATTGGCGATTGTTATTTCAACGAAAGAAATTTTGCAAAAGCTGAAACATATTATACCAGGGCATCGGGTGTGAGCCCTAATACCGGCGATTATGCAATTTTCCAAAGTGCTTATGCAGCCGGGCTTCAGAGTAATTATTCAACCAAAATATCAAGACTCGAGTCTCTTATTTCCAGATATCCAAATTCAGAATATGTGGATGATGCGCTGTATGAGATTGGGCGTTCGTACATTATGCTCGAAAATGAGACAAAAGCCATTTCAACTTTTCAACGTTTAATTGATATGTTCCCCAATGCAAATCTGACACGCAAAGCAGCACTTGAAATTGGAATGATATATTTCAATGAAAATAAATACGAACAGTCCATAGCGGCATACAAACAGGTAATTTCAAAATATTCCGGCAGTCAGGAAGCATATACAGCACTAGAAAGTCTTGAAAGTGTGTATGTTGAGATAAATGATGTGGCTTCGTATCTGGCATATACCAAAACACTTGGTGTTACCATCGGAAATTCTACAGCAGCGCGCGAAGATTCCATTTCTTACATTGCAGCTGAACGCCAATACATGAATGCCAATTACACAAAGGCAGTTAGTGGTATGGCTACTTACCTTAAAAAATATTGTTCGGGTGGCAGATATTGTACCAATGCCCAATTTTATCTGGCCGACAGTTATTATAAGTTGAATAACAAAACTAAAGCATTACCGGCTTATCAGGAATTATTGAAAATTGGAGGAAATCAGTATATTGAAGAAGCTGTAATACGCTGCGCAGAAATTACCTACGACATGAAAGATTATTCATCGGCATTGGAATACTTCAAACAACTTCAAACAGTTGCTCAAACCACCGAGAACAGGAATGTTGGTAGGTTAGGTGTATTGCGATGCAGTTATTTTCTGAACGATAATCAAACAACTATTAATATTGCCAACGAAATAATAGCCGATTATCGATCTACCGAAGAGTTGAAATCTGAAGCCCGTTACAATAGGGCTAAAGCATATATTGACTTAAATCAGGCAAATATGGCAATTGGAGACTTGAAAATACTTGCTGTGGATACCCGAATAGCCAATGGTGCTGAAGCCAAATATCTTTTATCAGATGTTTATTTTCAACAGAATAAAATGACTGAATCGGAAACCGAAATTCTTGATTTTGCTAAGAAGAATACACCTCATCAGTATTGGTTGGCTCGTAGTTTTATTTTGTTATCCGATATTTATATTAAAAAGGGAAATGATTTTCAGGCCAAACAGTATTTGCTTAGTTTGCAACGAAATTACACTGTTAAAGATGAAATTCAGGATATGATTAATGTAAGACTTCAAGGTATTACTGCCCGAGAAAGTAAAAGAATGCTCAGATAATAAACAGGTGAAAAGTTATTAATACAAGAATATAAAAATGAAAACTTTAAAATATATTTATACATTTATAGCGGTGTTTGTTTCAGGTGCTTTTATAGTGGTAAATGCACAAACAACAACCAATGATAAAAATGTGACGGTGGAACGTGAGTATAAACCTGTAATTCAGGATGCAGGTAAAATAATTTCGGCACCTGAAGTGCTTGAACCTAATGTTACCAAGGCTGAACCCAAATATTCAGAACTAAATTTACCAATGGCGGTAGATCAAAATATCCAACCTATTCCGGCAGCTGAACTTGAACTCCAGCGAAGACGTAATTCCAGACCTGCATACGTTCGATTAGGATTGGGTAATGGATTGAATTCATTGGGAGATATTTTTTTGCCATTAATAAGTAAAGAAGATGTATTACTAGATTTTAAAATGGGTCATTTGGGGACATTCGGATCTAAAGCACACTCAAATTCAAATGTAGGACTAACATTGGATAAATATTACAAAAACACAGATATTTATGGAGGTGTAGGTTTGGGTCACGAATACTTGAAATATTATGGTGAAAATTATAATTATGGACCAACCGGTGGTGATATAACCGCTGTAAATTTAAAAAATATTGCAAAAGACTATGGTACTAAATCTTATACCGAGCAGGATTTAGTAAGGATTAACCGGACTGCTCAGTCATTTAACTTAGATGACATAGCAAATAGTGCCGGAAGTGATGTTTTCTGGAGATTCAATGCTTTTTTTGGTGTACGTTCGTTGCCTAATAGCTCAAAAATGATGTACAACGCTGAAGTTAAATTTAAATCATTCGATTCGAAAAATGGACTTACAGAAAATATTGTTCATACCAAAGCTGGTTTTAATACTCAAAATGCACTCAATAGGGTAGGAGTTGACTTGGAATTGATTAACCTGATTTACAAATCAGATAATGCAGCTGTTATCAATTTTTGGGATGCTTACTCAGTTTTCGTAATGAATCCATATTATAGTATCGAAAGGGCAAAGTTTAATGTAAGATTAGGCGTGAAATCCAGTTTCTCTTTTGTACATGGCCGTGCTTTTAATCCTTCACCCGATATTCATGCCGAATGGAGAGTCGTTCCTAAACTTGTAGCGTTGTATGCCGGAGCAGGAGGAGAGTATAAAATAAATTCGCTGAACGAAATGTTTACTGAAAACCGTTATTTATATTCTGACCTCAGGGTTCAGGATACTTACACTCCATTCAACTTTTATGGTGGAATTAAACTTAAACCAATTTATAATTTATTGATTGATGGCTATATTAATTATCGAATGATTAGTAATGAATACTTTTTTGTAAACAAAGAATATGCCTCAACCACAGTCCCCGTTCAGGATTCGGTTTTGTTTACAAACAGATTTAATGTTGCATACAGCGGTGCTTCACTGCTGAAAGTCGGATTACGTGCCAATTATAATATTTTCAACTTTATCAATGTGGAGATCAAAGGAGCTTATAATAACTGGACGGTAAATTCAGAAGCATTTGCATGGAATAAACCTGTTTATGAAGCAAGTTTTAATACAGATATTAAAATTACCAACAATTTTAATGTTTCCGGGAATGTTTTTGTTGAAGGAGAAAGGTACGCTAAATTTGGAGATAAAAAAATGAAAATGAGTCCGTGAACAGACATTATCAGCATTTTTATGGATACGATGTACAGGGAATAAATGCTCTTGCCGGAGTTGCTTTTTCCTGGTAGTTCTCTAAAAAACAAAAAACCGCTTTTGAAATCATTTTAGAAGCGGTTTTTTCAAATTTTCAAACATCAAACATCAAACCATCATACTAAAAAACTATTCTTCTCTCCACCGTTTTGTCAAATCTCCAAAAGCGTCTATTCTTCTATCCCTGAAGAAAGGCCAAATTTGACGAACTTTTTCTGATCGTTGCAAATCGATATCAACAACCAGGTTTTCTTCTTTTTCGAATGATGCCTGAGCCAGTATTTCGCCCTGTGGTCCAGCCACAAAGCTATTTCCCCAAAATTGAATTCCATTTGTAATGCCCGAAGGATCAGGCTCGTATCCTGTACGGTTACATGAAATCACATGAAGCCCGTTGGCCACTGCATGTCCGCGTTGCACAGTTATCCAAGCCTCAGTTTGACGTTGTTTTTCATCAGCCGAATCTGTGCTTTCCCAGCCAATGGCTGTAGGGTAAATCAGCATTTCGGCTCCAGCCATAGCCATCAGGCGAGCTGCTTCGGGGTACCATTGATCCCAGCAAACTAACACTCCTAACTTTCCAACTGATGTCTGGATAGGTTCAAAACCCAAATCACCGGGTGTAAAATAAAACTTTTCGTAATAAGCAGGATCGTCCGGAATGTGCATTTTACGATATTTTCCGGCAATAGTGCCATCTTTTTCCAAAACTACGGCTGTATTATGATATAATCCGGCAGCACGTTTTTCGAATAATGACAGCACAAGTACAACGTTTAGTTCTTTGGCTAATTTGCCGAAAAACTCAGTCGAAGGTCCGGGAATGGTTTCTGCCTGTTCAAAAACATTTGTGTCTTCTGTTTGGCAGAAATATAAACCATTATGCAATTCCTGTAATACAATCAGTTCTGCACCACTTGCAGCAACAGTTCGTATGTTTTTCTCAAGCATCGCGATGTTTGCATTGCGCTCGGCTGTGTTCGATTGTTGAATTAAAGCAATTTTCATACTCTTAAAGTCTTTGTTCTTTTGTCTTTATTCATTTATCTTATTGGATATTGCATCGTAACACAATGTAACGATCCATGTTGTTTTATTAAAGCAGTGCAGTCAATTCCCACAATTTCGCGATCTGGAAATGCCTTCTGCAGTTGTATTTTTGCTAATTCATCTTTTGGCGAATTGTATGTTGGCATAAGTACAGCCCCGTTTATAATCAAAAAGTTGGCATAAGTTGCAGGTAGTCGCTCTTCGTTAAAATATATTTCATCGGCCATTGGAAGTGGAATAAGTCTAAAAAATCCACCTTCTGAAGTTCTGAAACTTCGAAGTTCCTTTTTCATTTTTTTTAATTCATAATAATGTTCATCTTCAATATCATCGCATTTTACGTAAGCAATTGTGCTTTTGTCGCAAAATCTGGCCAAAGTATCCACATGACTATCGGTGTCATCTCCGGCCAAATAACCATGATTTAACCACAAAACCTGTTTCAAACCAAAAAAATCTTTCAATTTTGCTTCTATTTCATCTTCTGATAAATTGTTGCGATTATCAGACAATAAACATTCTGCAGTTGTCAAAACTGTACCTAACCCATCTGACTCAATACTGCCACCTTCAAGAACAAAATTGAAACAGTTTTTATGACCTGCATCACCAAAAATTCCGGCCATATAAAGCTTTCTTGTAATCAGATTATCGTGATTGGCCGCAAACTTCAATCCCCAACCATTGAATGTGAAATCGTAAATAACAGGTTTGTCATTTTCAAATACGGTTATTCCTCCGTGATCACGAGCCCAGGTGTCGTTGATAGGCATTTCTGCAAATGTAATTTTCGACAGTTCTTCTTCATCAAAAAAGCATTCAACTTCATCGGCATCGGCACAAACAATCAACAGATTTTCCCGTTTAATTATTTCCTTGGCAATTTTTAAAAAGCATTCATTAACTTCATCGAGCGAATCAGCCCAATCAGTTTCAGCATGAGGCCAGGTAAGTTGAACAAATTCCTGTTCAGCCCATTCGGGGGGTAAAATCTTATTTGTAGGATTTGTCATTCAATTAAAAATTTTTTGTAAATAAATTTCTTTACAAAAATACAAAAAAACATTCATTTTTCTTTTGTCTCTTCCATAGCTGCAAAAAAACTACTATTTTTACACACATATTAATAATAAAACAATTATATTCTCAACTTAAAACAATAAAAATGGGAAAAGTATTAATCATAGGCGCCGGAGGTGTTGGAACAGTTGTGGTTCATAAAGTGGCTCAAAATCCGGATGTGTTTACTGAAATTATGTTGGCCAGTCGCACCAAATCAAAATGTGATGTGATAGCTGCCGATGTAAAAGCTCGTTACGGTGTAGAGGTGAAAACCGAAAAGGTAGATGCTGACAATGTACCTGAATTGGTAGTTTTATTGAATGCCTTTAAGCCTGAATTGGTAATCAATGTGGCACTTCCATATCAGGACTTGACCATTATGGATGCTTGTTTAGAAGCGGGAGTAAATTATATGGATACTGCCAACTACGAGCCAAAAGATGAAGCAAAATTTGAATATAGCTGGCAATGGGCTTATAAGGAAAAATTTGAAAAAGCCGGACTGACAGCCATTTTGGGTTGCGGTTTCGACCCGGGCGTAACGAGCATTTATACTGCTTACGCAGCCAAACATCATTTCGATGAAATTCATTTTTTGGATATTGTGGATTGCAATGCTGGTGATCATCACAAGGCTTTTGCCACCAATTTCAATCCGGAAATCAATATCCGTGAAGTTTCGCAACGTGGAAAATACTGGGAAAACGGACAATGGGTGGAAACTGAACCACACGAAATTCACATGCCTTTAAATTATCCGGAAATCGGCCCCAAAGAATCGTATGTGATTTATCATGAAGAACTGGAATCGTTAGTAAAGAATTTTCCAACCATCAAACGTGCCCGTTTCTGGATGACTTTCGGGCAGGAATATCTGACTCATTTGCGCGTAATTCAGAACATTGGTATGGCACGCATCGACGAAGTGGAATACAATGGTATTAAAATCGTTCCAATTCAGTTTTTGAAAGCTGTTCTTCCAAATCCTGGAGATTTAGGTGAAAACTATACCGGCTGGACTTCTATCGGTTGTCGCATCAAGGGAATTAAAGACGGTAAGGAAAAAACCTACTACGTTTACAATAATTGCAGTCACGAAGCAGCTTACAAAGAAACCGGAACTCAGGGTGTAAGTTACACCACAGGCGTTCCTGCTATGATTGGTGCCATGATGTTTATGAAAGGTTTGTGGCGTAAACCGGGAGTTTATAACGTAGAAGAATTCAATCCTGATCCGTTTATGGAGCAATTGAATATTCATGGTTTGCCTTGGGTTGAATTGCATGATGTGGATTTGGAATTGTAAATACCCCTAACCCAAACCTCACCCCAACCCTCTCCAGAAGGAGAGAGAGGAAGAAGGGGAATAAGAAAAGATAGGATATGGCAATTTGAGTTATATCCTATTTTTTTAAGTGTTAAGAAATCGTTTGTTCCTTGTTATTAAAAAACCGCAAATTTCTTTGAATATTTTGCATATTATTATTTCTAATAAATAATAGAACAATAACGAAATATATGGAGTTTAACTCCATAATATGGCGTATTATTTGGAATTAAACTCCAATATTTGGCGTAATATATGGAATTAAGGATTAAAAAGCATATATTTGCACAAAAAAAGGTGGAAATGAAAAACAGGCAACAATCATCATCAATTTTGCTAAAAAGCTCATCCCGATTTGGTCGAATATTAGTACTAACAGGTGCACGACAAACAGGAAAAATAACTTTGGTTCGAAAGTTATTTCCAGATTATGAGTATATATCTGTAGAAGATCCGATAATGAGAAATACTTATGCCGGATTAAGTGCTCAACAATGGAAAACTATTTATCCAAGGGCAATTCTCGATGAAGTTCAAAAAGAACCAACCCTAATTGAAAGTATAAAAGCTACTTACGACCAGTGGGAAGAACCACGCTATATTTTATTGGGATCGAGTCAATTGCTTTTAATGGAAAAAGTACGCGAAACATTGGCTGGAAGATGTACTATTTTTGAAATCTTTCCGTTAACACTTCCCGAATTAAAAACGAAAAGTTGGGATGATGATGTTATTAGTTCAATATTTCAGCAGGAATTGAAAAATGAAAGAGTAAATGATTATTTACCCTCTTTTTTATTGGATAAAAATAGAACTGAAAAATTACAGGCATACAATCTTTATTTGCAATTTGGAGGCTATCCTGCTGTAAGTGGAGAAAATGAAACGGATGATGAAAAGTTTGAATGGTTACTCAATTATGTTCGTACCTACCTCGAACGAGACATTCGTGATTTAGCTTCATTTCGTGATTTGGAACCTTTTGTAAAGTTACAACAATACATCGCTTTAAATACAGGAAATCTGATAAATGCATCATCAATTGCAAAGCAATTGGGAGTGAGTGTAAAAACAGTTCAGCGTTATATAAAATATTTCGAGATAAGTTATCAGGCAATTGTTTTACCATCCTGGTCAAGGAATCAGAATAAGCGATTGGTAAAATCCTCAAAAATTCATTGTATGGATCAGGGTGTAATTCAGGCAATTTTGCAAAAAAAAGGCGGTATGACCGGAAATGAATTTAAAAGTGCAATTATTTCAGAAATGTATAAACAAGCCAAAAATATAAATTTCAACGTTCAATTTTGTTTTTTGCGAACACATGACAACAAAGAAGTTGATTTATTGTTAGAATTTCCGGATTATTATTACGCATTCGAAATTAAAATGGCAGCTAAAGTAAGTCATACAGATGCAAAACATTTATTTGGTTTGGAAGCTATTTTGGATAAACCTGTAAAAAAAGCTTTTGTAATTTCAAATGATCCGGAAACTAAGTATTTCGATGAGAAAACTATGGCTATTCATGCAGCTATGTTTTTAGGTTAATTTCGTAGTTGCGACTATATATATTTACAACTCAATTGTATTAATTTTTACCAATCGATTTTATTATGAATTATAACACTATACCTTCTCCCTGCTACGTTCTCGACGAAGTAGCTTTTCGTAAAAATCTGGAATTAATCAAATCGGTGAAAGAACATGCCGGGGTGGAGATTATTCTGGCTTTTAAAGCATTTGCTATGTGGAGTGTTTTCCCCATTGTTCGGGAATATATTCCTTTTTCCACAGCCAGTTCGTTGGCTGAAGCCCGGTTGGCTTTTGAAGAAATGGGTAGTAAGGCACATACTTACGGGACTGCTTATACCGACCGCGAATTTCCTGAAATAGTTCGTTGCAGCAGTCATATAACTTTTAATTCACTTACACAGTTCGAAAAATTATATCCGCAAACTCAGTTTTATAATATTTCTTGTGGATTACGAATCAATCCTGAATATTCGGATGTGGAAACCGATTTGTATAATCCCTGTGCTCCGGGATCACGATTAGGGATAGTTGCCGGTTTATTGGGCGATATACTTCCTGAGGGTGTTGAAGGCCTCCATTTTCATACACTTTGTGAATCGAATTCGTATGATTTGGAAAAAACGCTCCAAGTGGTGGATGAAAAGTTTGGAAAATATTTTGATCAAATTAAGTGGCTGAATATGGGTGGAGGTCATTTGATGACCCGAGAAGGTTATGATGTGGAACATTTGATAAAACTACTGAAGGATTTTAAGGCAAAATATCCACATTTACAATTGATACTTGAACCCGGAAGTGCCTTTGCATGGAAAACAGGAGTGTTAGTATCTTCAGTGGTTGATATTGTTGAAAACAAGGGAATTAAAACTGCTATGCTCGATATCTCATTTTCATGTCATATGCCCGATTGCCTCGAAATGCCCTATAAACCTGCAATTGTGGGTGCAACAGATGAAGTTGCAGATAAACCCACTTACCGCATGGGCGGAAACAGTTGTCTGGCAGGTGATTACCTTGGAAGTTGGTCGTTCGATAATGAACTGAAAGTAGGTGACCGTATTGTTTTTGACGATATGATTCATTACACCATGGTGAAAACCACGATGTTCAATGGAGTAACACATCCTTCCATCGGTATTTGGACAAAGGATAACGAATTTAAATTATTAAAAGAATTCGGTTACGAGGATTTTAAAGGGAGAATGTCGTAAAAAAATACTTTCATTTTAGTCTAATATTTATCGTTTAGGCAGTTTTTTACTTCCATTCTCAGCCAGGAAATAGAGATTTTTCTCTACTGCCTTTGCCGTTTTTGTTGCTCCGGTGTATGCATCGGCTTTAATATTTATAACCTCAGAAAGTTTTAGTTCATCCCAAGTGCTGAAAAATCCCAATTTCTCGAGGCGGCGAATATAGCTTAATGTTTCGTAGTGCGAGAGTAAAGCAATTTTCTTAATAGTATACTTTTTGTCAGTAACTACCATAATAGGTGTTGTATTATTGTATCCAATTATATCCTCGCAATAATCAACACTAGTCATAGCATATCCAAAAACCTTATTTTTATCATTTATAATCCGAAACCAATAATCATTAATTTTTTCTACTTTGGTAGCCTCAGGAAATACACTTTGAACAATATCTTTGTTTGATACCTGAGTTAAAACAGGTTCAGCTTTTTTCGAATTTCTTTGTTGAGCTGTAATAGTAAATACACAAAGTGCAGCAATGCACACAATTGATAGTTTTCTTAAAATCATTTTCTTAAACTTAATACTTTATTTAATCTTTATTTCACAATTTTCATTTCGTTGATTAACTGTTTTGATGGAGAATATTTTTCCAATAAAAACAGGACATATCTGATATCGACAGCAATATTGCGGCTTAACTCCGGCAAAAACATATAATCGGAGGCTACCCCCTCTGCTATTCTATCAAAATTCAGGCCAATCAATTCTCCTTTTGCATTGAGCACCGGACTGCCGGAACTGGCACTCGATGTGTGATTGTTGGTGAGGAAATTAACCGGCATTTTTCCATTTTTACCAAACAATCCAAAATCAGCATTTTGATACAAGTCGCCTATTTTCTTAGGGATTGAATAATCGGGATCTCCCGGATTTTCTGCCCGTTTTTCAAAAATACCATCCATAGTTGTATAATAATCGTACTTTAATCCATCGGCTACCAGTGCACCGGTTACTTTGCCATAGCTGAGGCGTTGTGTGCGATTGGCATCAGGTGTTAGTAATTTATTGTCGTTCATACTTGCAATGGCATCCATATATAGGTTAAAGTATTTTCCCTGTTCCCCTTCGAGCTTTTGAGTTTGATTAAGTACATGTCGCGTATAAACTTCGTAATAGCTTAGAGAAATTTTGTAAATTGGGTCAGATGTGAATTTTTGAATAGTTGTTGAATCTACTTTTTGCAAAAACGCCTGAATACTATCGGGTTTAGTTAACATAGAATTGGCAAAAGCATAATTTGTATATTTATCTAAATCCCCATCAAAAGGAGCTAAGGATTCAACCATTACTTTCGAAATATAAGCCTTGTCCACATTATTATAATACAAATACAACATATTACGGAACATTTGTTTGTCGACATCCATATCCCACGATTCGAAAAATTGCCCTGCAAGTGGAATAAGTCTTTCAACCTCTTCTTTTACAGCTTTTTCGTTGATTTTTTTGCGGTTAAACATTTGTACTAATTTCTCAAACTTTCCTGCAAACGGAACTAGTTCAGCCCCGCTAATGGCAGTTTCGTTAAAATAAATATCGGCAATTTTGAGGGGGATAAGCTTGTTGTAAATGTCACGTTGTACGGAAATTATATCGCCGTATTTTTTGATACGTGTACTATCAGCATTAATCCATTCCATCAATTTTTTTTCTTCATCGGTTTTTTGCTGAGCCAGCTTCATGCGTTTGAGTCCGTTGAGCTCACCTTTCCAGCGCAGGTAATTGTTTGTAATGCTATTTACACGTGCTGTATAACGGAACTTGATTTCAGGACGTGCTTTGAGTGCTTCGTTGATAATACGTAGTTTTTCGCCACGAATTTTGATTTTGGCAGGTAGTTCTACATTCTCTAAATATTCCACTGCAAAAGAAGGAATATAAAGCTTTGTACGTGCCGGATAGCCCATTACCATTGTAAAATCGTTTTCCTTAACACCTGCCATCGACACCTTGAGGAAATGATTTCCTTTTAATGCCACATTCTCTTTGCTATAATCAGCTGGTTTATTATCTTTATCAACATACACTCGTAAAAATGCAAAATCGGCAGCATGACGAGGCCAGCGCCAATTATCGGCATCACCTGCAAATTTGGCTAAAGTGATGGGAGGAGCAGCTACCATACGTACATCTTTGTACACTTTATAAATAGACATAATAAACTGATTGCCACCCATAAACGAAGTAATTTTGGCATCCGTTTCGGTTCCGCGCGTATATTTACGACGAATGGCTATACCATTTTCGTTCAATTTGTTGTTAAAGCCGTCGGTCGACAATACTTGGGTACCTACCAGAATTTCGGATGTTACATCTACCATTTTAACGAGTTGTATCACACTCAATTCACGACAATAAGTTTCCTCTTCGGGCTTTGTTGACCAATATCCAGATTTGATAAAATCGCGGCCGGGTTGCGAAAATTGTTCGAGATAGCGAATGATGGGATGATAATTGGTGATAAGCAAGCCATTGTCGGATACAAAACTTGCTGTAGCAAAACTATCGAATGCATTGTCAGGGTTCGACAAACCAATTACCGCATCTTTTAGGCAGGCTTTGTTGATACTGTAAATGTCGTTAGAACTCAATTTGAGTCCAGCCTTTTTCATTTGTTTAATATTACGAGTAATATCTTTAGTAAGCCACATACCTTCGTCAGCACGGGTTTGTATTGCAAAACCGGCTATCAGTAAGAGGATGATTAGAATTTTCTGTTTCATTACAATAATGTATTCAGGTCCTTACCCTTAAAGAGGAATAAGGATGTTTTTATTTTAAAATTTTATCTATCTTGTTAATTATCAATTTATAATGTCCGGCATTTTGAGCTTGAGCAGCCAATAATTGTGTAACTCTTGCGCGTGTAGTTAGCAATTGCGATGCTGCTGCCGAGGCCCATATCGTTTCGTTTGCAGGGCGTGCTTCCAATTTTAAATTACTTGCTAAAAATGGTTCAACAAGCGCACAAAGACGGTCGATATACGTAAGTTGAATATGACGGTCGAAATCAGTCAACTGTGGCTTGGCAGTTGAAAGCCAAATTTGATTATCCACATCTTTCAAATAGGCTGACAAGGAGTATCCGTTTTGGAAATAAAGTGGTTCGTTGCCCACAATGCGCGATAAAATAAAGTTTCCCAGCATGTTACCAATTACTCCCGATTGCCATTTAGTTATATCTTCGGTAGTTGAACCGAGCAATTGTGTAATTTCTCGATTATTTAACCAATCACAATTTGCCATTTCATTCACCATAAAACGGATTGTTTCTTTCTGTTTTACACTTTCAATTGGGGCTAAGGAAGTCGTAATTTGTTGTCCGTAAGTTCCTTTGAACTCATAAGCACCACCTAAATACGAAAGCGTTAGGTTTGTTATTCTGAAATACAATTTTGTAAGACCGTCCCAACGTTTTTGTAACAGATCTAAATTATCCCCTTTGTTCAATGTCCAATTAACCAAATTATTGGTAGTGAGCTTTATATTGGCGATGGCATATTGAGCCGATTTTATCAAATCGTTACCGAGCGCATCCGACTGAGCCGAAGGGTCCGGCACAACAACCGCCACAGCTGTACCTCCATAAATATACATGGGATTATTTCCATTATCTAAAAACCATTTATTCAGTGTTTCAGCTTCATCTTTGGGTTTTGCAGCGTCAAATATTGACTGATAACCCCATTTTATTGAAAAAATATCCTGCAAACCTAAGCGAGGAGGTGTGAGTGCCACACCTTTTTCTTTATCTCCCGGCTGCGCCACATAGTTATTTCGCGAATAATCCATAATGCTCGCCGTTGTTCCAAATTTTTGGGTAAAACTTGCCGAACGCAGCGAATCAGTAGGAATGGCATACGAAGCACGCATATTATGTTGCAAACCCAGTACATGTCCCATTTCGTGCGCCACAGCGTAACGAATAGCATCGCCCATAATAGCATCAGGAAGTTCTTTTTTACGTGCTTCGGGGTCGGCAGCAGCCGTTTGCACAAAACGCCAAGTTTGCAGCAGCTCTATCACATTGTGCCACCACATAATATCACCCTGAATAATTTCGCCACTGCGCGGGTCAATCCACTGCGGCCCTTGTGCATTGGCATCAGCCGAAGTAACATAGCGGAAACAGTTATTGCGAATGTCATCCGGATCAAAATTCTTATTTCGTGGAAAATCAATGGCTTTAATTACATTTTTAAAACCTATTTTTTCGAAGGCAACGTTCCACGATTCAATGGCTTCGCGTACGTAACCACGCCATTTTTCGGGCATAACCGTGTCCACATAAAACACAATTTGCTTCTGTGGCTGAACCAATTCTCCATTTTTATACTTTTCTAAATCTTCGGCTTTGGGTTCAATACGCCAACGGTTAATGAATTTTACACTCGAAGACGCTTTTCCACTCTCAAAAATGCGGCGATTTTCAGCACTATAGCCAATTCGTTCGTCGCTGTAACGCACCCGATAAGGCTCTTTGCTCAGCAACACAAACGAGTATCCAACCGTTACGCTAAAAGGCTCGCGTCCACCATTATAGTTATAAAACGATTTCACTTCTACATTTTGCGGAAAAGCTTTCATATCTACAATTTGCGATGCTTTGGTGTCTAATCGGCCTGTATTACCAATGCCTGCGGGGAAAACTAAATCTACTTCAGCCGAAAATAGTTTGGTTACATCAATCACCGAAGCATTGTTTTCGGCATTTCGGGCTGCAATATCGAAAGTCATCACCACCGGCATCACATTGTTATTTGCCAGCGAAACAGATATTGGGTCGGTGCTGCTGGCAAGCGAAGTTCCGGTTGGTTGATGCATAAAAAACAATTTATCTCGGCGCGAAAACGAAATCAGGATTGGATTCGAACGACGCTGTCCGGCTGAAATTTTATTATTGTCGCTGATATTCACCACCCGCGAAGCAATTAGCATATCGCGCCCCAACAACGAATCAGGGATTTCGAAGTAGAAACTTCCAGCCTTTTTATAAACGATAAACATGCCTTTGGAGGCTTTAGCACCAGCAGTGATTTTGGCGAAGGGCGATTTAGCAGATTGCAAGGTGTCGGAAATATTTGCGATTTCGGGTTTATTCTTTGGTGTTTTTTTTGCAGCATAGGCTGAAAAAGAAATTATGGATATCAGAAGTAATATTTTAATTTTCATTTAAATAGTTGTTCTATTAAAATTTATAAAGTAATAATTCCAACTGACACACCTGCTGAAGTCCAAGAACCTATAGAACTTCCTTGTTGTGTTCCGAAATACGCTTTAAGTTGACCGGTAAGTACATTTTTCTTTACTTTTAATGGAAAACTATAACGTACATTGGTACGTAAATCCAGAACATTTTCTTTATAAAACTGCATATCGGGTATAAGAACTTCGTTGGCGATTTTGTAAGATGCTTTTTCGAAAGTGGTTGAACTTAAGCCCGGAACTGTAGTAGCAATTGAATTTAGTTTTAAATTATCTGACATACTAAAAGAGTATCCGCCAGCAGCCTGTATCGTAACTCTGTGTTTGTTTTTATTGAAAACACGTAAACTTCCATTTAAGCCAACTCGTGCGCGTTGATTTTCAAAAGCTGAATAAGGCAATTGATAGATATTGCTAAAACCGTAATACTGACCATCAAACCCGGCCGACCACGAATAATCGATACCATTGTTTAATAAATTTCGCAAATTTAGATTCAAATCAGCATAATAAGATTTTGTTGAGAAACGGTTTTTATAAACATATAAAGTTTCCCACTTTTTTGAAACATCATGTTTAATTGTGTCGTTGGTGACAATAAGTTCTTGTAAAAACTCATTAGCCGATCCAATTTGAAGATTACTTTTAAAATCTAGTATCATTAAATATCTATTGAGAAAAAGATTTAATTTTGAATTAATTCCTATTTTGTCCATAATAAATTCACCTGGACTCTCGCGCTCACTTCCAAGCACTTCTTGCTTTCTGTTTGCTAATCCAATCGATGTAATCCAGTCAATTTTTTCTTTCTTATAATTGTATTGAAAATCAGTAAATAGCTCTCTGTTAACATATTGACGATCAAATCCTAAATAAGCATTTTTTATTGCGTTTACATTTTCATTCCCCAGAAAGAAATAATAATTAATTTCCGGATCAGATTGAACCGTTGTTACTGAAGGCATCTTTTCTTTTTCGAAACGAAACCCAGCAGTAAATCCACCAATATTTGATTCGTTTATTTTATAAGCCAACGCTGGTGCAATAGCGTAATTGGCAATAAAAGTACGTGTGCGTGCATCTCGCAAACGCGACATATCGCCAGCAAAATAATCAATTGCTAAGCCTAGGCTCAACTTATTATGAATTTTACGGCAAATTTTAGCATGAAGATTAAAAGTCTGACTATCATATCGTCCTGGAACACTGTCACCAAAAAGATAGGGTGAGTTATTGTAAGTATTAAATGTGTTAGACCATGTTCGATTATTTTCTGTATTCATTTTAAATTCAAAACTACCCCATGATATCCAGTTTTTGTTTATTTTATCATATCTTTCTGAATAAAAACGCATTCCTTTATTGCTATTACCTTCCTGAGATCGATGTAAGTCACCTCCTTCTTTCATGTAACCTAACTCACTATTTCCATGTGTATGAAATTCAATAAAACTTAAACCGGCAGCATTATTTGAATTTAACCAATTGTTGGTAAGTTTATGTATTTCAATTTGTTCACTTGAATAATAATCTTGTGCATTAAGCACAAGCGTTATTATTAATAAAAATATAATGGAGATATGTTTAAGCATGTTTCAAGATTTTATTTGAAAAAAATTATTGTAATAACAATGTTTTATCATATTTCTTCTGAGTTGGGTCAGTTAATATTACCAAATCATTTCGACTATTATTTGTATCAATTAAATAAATTCTACTTGTTGTTGATCTTTGTATATCCACTTTTCTTTCAATACTTTCGTGTGTATTTCCTGATGTTGCTGAAATTGTTTTATACCCTGCATCAATAAAGTCTTGCAATCGTTTAGAATTTGGGTCAACTCCAGTACTTTTATATCCAAGCACTTCGATACCGTCAAATATATACTTAGCTGGAATACGTAAAAATCTATTTCCTGATGTTTTTCCCGGTGGATAATCTAAGGGATACAGACTTACATTTTCAGTGGTTTTGAATAAACAAATACTATTTACACCACCTTTTTGCAAATTCAAACTATTTAGTCCTACATAACTAGTATGAATAAGAATCATTGCTTTTACTGCATCATTATTTATGGGTTTGGACAAAGTGTTTTTGAACTCAAAATCAGCATTTTGCAAATTAACGGATATGAGAGCGTTTTCTAAGTGATTTATGGCACTGTTACAAACTACCATACTTTTACCTGGAAGAATAGGGTAATCGTCGCCATCTCCTGGAAAACGGAAAACCTGCCTTGCATGCAAATCCGTTGGATTGTTTTTGGCAGAAAATGCAATTGGAGAATCACCTTCAACAAGTGCTAAATAAAGACCGTCAACATATTGAGTAATATCTGAATTATTAAATATTTCCACATATTGATCAACATCATATTTCCCATTATTAATATCCTTTGTACCAGATGCATACACTTTGCTGATGAGCAAATCTTGTTTTACTGTCAGCAATGTGTTCATACTTATTGTGCTATCCGAAAATACTTTTTTAAGTGCTGAAATTCCTGATATCAATGCTGGTTTATTCTCAACCAACGAATCGTTCATCTCTACATATTGTTCGCTTGTTAAATCCCAAGAAGTATAAACATCATATATATCGGGAATAATATTTTTGAATTGCGCAAGTCCGTTTGCGTCAGTTTCGGCAGTATAAATCATTCGCTGACTTCGCAAGGTAACAATTTTATTTGCGTACAAATAATTATCTTTAACGTTCATAGGCATGTTTACTTGAACTGAATATTTTGATACTAATGGTAATGTGACTGACTCGACACAACCTATTATCGACAATAATATGCTGATTACAAATACATTTACTATTAAAAATTTATATCTTTTCATCGTTAATCTGCTTTCAATAAATTATAATTTTATAGTCAATTCCATTCCAAAACTAAAAGTTCCGGTATTTTTTTGAATTAATGTTGTTGAAGTTGAACTGTGTCGCCAAGGCTCATAAAAAAGCGTGTTGTTTACAAAAAACGAGAAGCCAGCCATTTTTGAAATTTCTTTTGTTAAGCGTGTTGAAATATTCCAAATAGGTTGGTTGTTAATAGTAGGAATTTTATCTGAATTGTCATTTATTCCATCTTTTAATAAATGACCTTTAATACGTGTGTTTGGGTCATCCAACATCGCTGGGGTTATTTGATATGTATTAAATCCACCGAATTCATTTGCAACAATATAGCCAATAGGAACTTCTGTTTTCTGTGTTTCCCATTTTGCAGTATATTTACACTTCTATAATAATTTACTTTGGAACCACTGTTGTAAATGAATTTGAAGGGCGCTGTATTATTATCAAAGTAGTAATTTTTCCAAGTAATTGTTGGATCACGTTTTGGATTTGCATAATTTAACCCAACAGTTTTTGTACTTGTTTCGGTAAAAGCACCACTAACATAGAATGTAGTATTCAAAATTTTAGAATGACCTAGATTAACATCTAACTCTATTCCATTATTTCTCGACCATTGTGTATTTCCAAAAAGTCCTTTGGTTTGATAAACTGTGTCGACTCTTGCTGGCGGGGTGCTTGTGTCTAATGTGGGTTTTTGATTTGCATTATATTTCAGTCCTTTACCTAATTCGTAATATTCAGCTAAATACGTAAAATATTCCGAATTCGATCCAAATCCATTAGGCGTAAGATCGTAAAAACCAACTATACTAATATTTCTATCCTGTGGCAATTTTATATCAAATCCAATTTCGTATTTTGTATTTACTGCATTTTTCAAACCTATACTTCGTTGCACATCGTAAACCATAGTATGATACAAAACAAATCGTTCGTTAGGGCTTGACGCTGCTACCGTATTTGCAGCAATACGATCATTGTATTTTTTTTCAGGATATAAATGTGTTAATCCAGGCGTTTTTGCATTTTGACCATATCCTAGTCGTAATTCAATATTTTTTGTCAATTCAACCGAAGCATTTATACGTGGTGATAAAGCAGAAACCTGCTCTGCTTTTCCAGGTTGAAGTATATTAAATCTTAATCCGGCACTTAAATTAGTCTTTAAGCCCAATAATTTCAAAGTCATTTTATCTTCCAAATATGCCGAAACTTGAGAAATTGGAGGAATATCGTAATATGGACGTGGCCTTCCATCTTCATTTGATTTTAAAGGAAACAAATAGTTATCGTTATAATATCCTTTTGCTTTGTTTTGTTCATAACGATATTCAGCCCCCATACCAATTTGATGCGTCCATGCGTCCAACAATTTAAACCCAAAACTATTCGAAATTTTAAGAAATATGTCTTGAGGATTACTACTTACACCACCACTTCCAAAGTAGGTAGAAGTTTTGTACGGAACTTCGAAATAGCCAGATTCAAGGGATGATATAATTGGTTTAAAACTACCAATACTCGTAACTTTGGACACTTTATGGGATTCGCTTATTTGGGTTGAAAATCCCACAACATAGGATAACGTACGCATCCAAGCTAAATTGAAAGCAATTTTTCCGTCGTGACTAATTTTAAAATTATTATTTCGCTGCCTATCCTCAGTTCCTTCAAGTTTGGCATCTGCATCCTGTCCAGTCCAATCCACCAATCCGCTATAATTAAACTTAGTATTTGTTCTCCATTTTTTTAAAAATGTATTGCTATAATTTAACGATAAAGAATATCTATCAAATGATTCAGTCTTTTTTCGAGGATCACCCCATGCTTGAACATAATCTAGATTCACATTTAAAAAACCACTTTTCCTCCCTAAGGCAAATCCTTTACCAAGTGAAGCATTTATTGTAGTTGGATTTACTTTGGTACGAACATCATAAGCAGATTTCCCTGCTTTCGACTTTACAATCACTGCCCCAGATGTTAAATCGCCATATTCTGCCGATGGTATTCCCCTAATGACTTCTACAGACTCTATATTGTCAGCCGAAATCTGTCGTAAATCCACACCTTGTCCGCCAGTATTGGAGTTGCCATCTAATTTTGAATCAATATTTGCATTGTTTGAAACAGGTACTCCATCTACAATAATTGATGCACCAAACGAATTGTTTTTATCCATTCCGGCATTACTTGCTGTGCGGATTTGCAAACTGCTTGCCACCGTAAGGTCGGGTGTTTGCATAGTAGCACCCGGCAACAGCTGCATCAAATCACCCAAATTGGTTGCTTGCAGATGCTCAATAGCCTGCCGTCCAATGGTGGACGAAGTGGCAGCTCCCGCGGCGCTGTTTTTGGCAACAACGCTTACTTCTTTGAGTTGGAGCGAAGTTTCGATTAGACGAACCGAAGTTGTTATATTGCTGGTAATGTTGAAGTTTTGAATATTTTTTTCGTAACCCAAACACGAAATCTCGATACTTGCCTGACCACGAGGTACGTTTACAAGCGTTGCCACGCCATTCATATCCGTTACGGCATTTATGCCCAAGCTTTTCATTTGCAATGCCGCACCAATTATCGTTTCTTTCGACAAACTATCGGTAACGGTAATGCGCAAGGTGAATGATTCGCGCTTGGCATTTTGAGCTATTACACTTGCTGAAAGCACAAATGATAATGCCAGAAATGTTGAATATATAAAATTTTTTATGCTCACAATATCAATTTTTATATAAGAATATTCGTCCTAAGACGAATATTCTTATTATCTAATCATTTTTTCGTCCGATGAGGAATATCCTATAATATCACTTTTGAAGTTTTATCCCCAATACGAATAATATAAATGCCTTTTGTTAATGTCACAGAATTTTTACCTGCTACAGAAATAATGCTCTTAAATATTTGACCATTTGTATAGAATACTTTGACCATTTCAGGAGAATTAGTATCAAAGCAAATTGAATTACCGGAAACTGATATGTTGTATGTTTTATGTTGTTCAACAACAGATGTTAGCAAATTCAATTCAGCAGCATTACGTGCAAAAATTGTATGCGTTGCAACTGCAGAACTATTTTTAGCAATCAAACAAATAATATTTCTTTTTGCAGGAATAATATTTCCAATATAATCAGGATTTGGCATGCCACTTGGCGTCCGAAATGCAGTTGTAGTAGTTGCCATGGAAGCATCGTGTATAATGTATGGCGAATTAGGGCCAAAGGTTTTAGTGCCATTCGCTTCATCGAAATACAAATCGTTTATTTGTACCAACTGATAAGTATAGTTTGGAACATCTGTAAGGATAATTATTGGAGGGACAATGATATTTCCTGTTGAAACAACCGTAAAATCGTTGTATGGATACAATTGTGGTGAATCGTTAATGCGATTAACCTGAGTAATAATTCCTGAAATTTTATCTCCAGTATTATAGGTTGTAGCAGTATTCCTGTAAATATCATTAATAAGAATACCCGCAGTATTATCTTGTAAAAACAAGGTTTTGTATGTTGCTGTGTACGATGTTGTAACAATAGCTTCGCCAGTATATTTGAAATATGTCAGGTTGGTGCCGCTTGCAGCCATTTTTGTATAAAACTCAGCTAAAGTTGTTACTATTTCGGGAAAGCTCAATAAGACTACTTCTTCACGACTATCTACTTTTCCATCAGCTACTCCAATTGCCCTTATTTTGGTTGTTGTTGAAATATTAAGAGGAATAGAATATTCATTCGAAGCAGTTGTGGGAGTTGTTCCATTGGTTGTATAATATATCCTTGTGCCAGAAGTTGCCGAAGTCAGCGAAACTGTTTGTGAAGTTTCGTAAATACCTGTTGGAGCAGAAGAAGCTGGCATAGCAACCTGTTCTGTACCATAGTCAGTAATCATCCAGTCGTCGATGTTTACTTGTTCGTTGGCATTATTTGGCGTACGAAGTGTCATTACAATTTTAAATCGTATATTACCATTGTAATTTACCGGTAGAGAATAGGTAAGGAAAGTTCCACTCCATTTTGGAACAATAATCGGTGAACCAATTGTCTCCCAAATTGTTCCTCCATTTGTTGATTTTTGAATTGTAAATTCACCTAAACTGTGATTTGAATAGGAACCATAATTAAACGAAAGCACACCAGCTCCTGCTTTATCAAAATTCATATACATTACATTCTTTCCATCTAAACCACGCATACGAATAGAGTAAAGTCCATTTATTCTATCATTTTCGGTTGCATTTGTTGGTTTGGTTATACCGTTTGTGAACCATGCACCAGATGGATAGGTAATAGTAACTCCATTATTATTTGTTGCTGGTACTGATGGACTATCAAAATTCTCAAAAAGCGTAGCAGCATACAAGGTATTTGTAGTAATGAGTAAAAATGTAAGCACTGCTGCAATTTTTAAACGAAGTAAAGTTGTTTTCATACTTTTTGTTGTGTTTATTAAACCTGAAGTTTCAAATTAAGAGAAATAAAAAATTTGATATGAATTTAAGTAATAACAACCGGCTTTCGCATTAAACGAAAGACGGCTCTTATTTTTTCCTTTAAAAGGGTAGGGGTTCTTATTTTACAAACTTAACTGCTTTTCCATTGATTTTAACAATGTAGATGCCATTGTTTAATACACGGCTATAAGAGTTACTTACAATAGCTTTATCAATCAAAATACCGTTTATAGTATAGAGCTCAATGCTCGAAGTATCATTTAGAGGAATAAAGATACCTGATTTCGAAACTTGTAAGCCTACTTGCATAAGAGTTTTCTCATATCCTGTGCTTATAAATGGTAAAGTTGATTCGTGTGCTCCGGCATAAGTAAAAGAAGCATTACGAGTCGTTCCCAAAATATCAGTTGTTACTGCTGCGAGACTTGGTACTTTGAGGTTTACATCCTGAATGGAAGAGCCTGTAATTTTTAAATCTCCGGTGGCGGCATTTACAAAATTCACATCAACCGATTTAGAATTCACATCAAGTGTCGGATTTGCACCCTGATAGACAGATAAAGTTGCATAAGTATCAACTATTCTTGCATTTGAATTGCCTGCACGAAGGAAATACACGTTGTTGTCTATCGGTCCGGTAGTTATTACTTTTGATATCAAAACACTTTTGGCATCTTCGTCGCTTATAAATATGTTGTTTTGTACATCGGCTTTATAGCTTGTAGTTGTAAAAGAAATTGCATTATAAGCTCCAGCTTGGGTTGGTAATGTCAAAGCAGGTAAATAAAATGTATTGTGATAAATCTTAGTTGTTCCATAACCAATATCAGCTATGTAAGATTGATTTAGTGCTGTTGGACCTGTAACTGAACGATCCATTCCGGAAAATGTATTATTATAAATGTAAATATTAAAAGGATTTGTACTTGTTGCACCTGTTATTATTCCTTGAGTTGCATAAGTTCCTGTTCCTGTTTGAATAGAAGCTAATTCGGTAAATTTATTACCAGTAACATACATATCACCTGTATGACCTCTTAACCAAACTCCAATCCCGGAACCAGTAGTCGTGCCTTTTTGTATTTTAATTTCATTTCCGTATATTTCAACCCCGTTTGCATAATAAACCTCTATACCAGTTGAGCGGGCCTTTATGTAATTGTTTGTAATATCTAAATTGGCAATTCTTGCAGTAGGGGTACCAGTTCCATTGCACTGAATACCCAGACCATTTACAGATGTAGATGGAAAACATACAATTTCGTTGTTATCAATCAAAATGTTAGATGGTGCAACGTCCTTTGCTCCATTCTTAACAACAAATAAATAAATACAACGAGAAGTAGAACCTATCGATTTGTTATCGTATATACAATTCTTAATAGTAATATTTTGACATCCTCCAACTACATCGGTTAAAATTGAATTTGTTAAAGCATCTCCGGTAGTTGTTAATTTTAATCTACGAGTACTACCACCTGGAGCATAACCATCAATTGTAACATTATTTGTGTATTGAAGTGATGTTTCTGCAATTGCAACACCTAAATTTGCAGTTGAACATCCAATAACAAAATGTCCCCAAGGGCCTGAATTTGCAGTAGCTTGTGTAAAAGTAATCGTTCTGTCGGCATCTGCATCGGGACGAATAGTAAGTTTAAAACTTCCCATGTCTTTTGCCAGACCCATGTTGGCAGCCTCGGTAATGTCTGAAGTGATTTCGAAAACGATATCACCAGTTATTGTCGCTGCATTTATTGCATTAATTGCAGCTGAAAGCGAGGTGTAATCGGCACCTGAAGTTGTACCTACTTTGTAAGTGCCTGTCATATCAACAGCCATAACACTAAAGTTTGCCACTAATAGGGCAACAAATAAAAAAGTAATTCTTCTCATAACAATTGAATTTTATAAATTTTAAAAAATAAAAACCCTAATATAAAATTGATTTTAATTTCAAGTAATTTGGAAAAGTAATCAATAAATAATTTTGACAAAAGTAGAAATTTCAAGCAGAATAATATCTTAAAAAACACTATTTATATACATTTATTTTGCAATTTTTCTTGAAATTGTTTCTGAACGACGTATGAAATTTTCGAAACGCTTTCATTTTTATAATCACATCGGTCTGTAAATAGGATAAAGAGCAATTTCAATACTTTTTACGATAGTTAATTCCGTTTTTTTAGGAATTTGACATGCTGCTTTTTGACTTTGATAAAAAAGTATTCTTTAGTAAATTAACTAACAAGAATTACTTTTTGTTTGATTAGATTCAAAAAAACCACAAATCAACAATTAATAATCCTGAGTTAACACTTTCTTGATTCTGAAAGTAGAGAATAGTTTCTAATAGTATCCTTTTCAAATATCAATTCTCTTTTTTCCCACACCTTCGTCCACTATTACTTTTTCGGGAGGAGTGAGTAAAACTGAAGGTTCTGAAAGAATTTTGCTAAGCATCCGCATGGATGAAGCGTAGTAAAATCCATCACAAATGCGTTCGTCCATGACAAATTTCAGCAAAATGCTTTTGTGAACAACTAATTCACCTTCCTTATTCAAATTGTGGCGGCGCGATTTTTTTCCCATGGCTACAAACATGCTGCAAGTACCAAACTCGTATAAATGATGATAAATTGACTCTACACCTATTGAGCCAATATTGGTTAGAAATATACCACAATGCCATGGACTGGCTTTTTCAATGAATTTAGGCATTAATCCTACTTTATCGAGCCAAAGAAGCAGAAATACTACAAATCGCATGGCTAAGTCAGGTAGCATTCCAAGAATCTTTGAAATTGTATCCGAAGAATTTTGTTGACCAACCTGTTGATTTGCTTCTTGTTCCTGTTTGGTTTTACGTACTATATCCTGTAAAGTATCAGTGGGTTGAAAAAAAGGTTTGATCAATGTTTCTTCACCTTCGTCAGATAACGAGCGTTTTACGGCTATTGAAAAATTCATATGATTGCGTGCAAAAATCTTATTCCACATCACAAAGCGATTCAAATGAGGTCGTTGTGATATCAAACGCACCAACGAAGCCATTACTACATGCATTACAGATAAATCGGGGATATCTGTCTTGTGAGCTTTGATAAATGCTTCAATATGATCTATTTGAACACGTTCTTCGAAATAGTTTTGTGCATCCATGCGGGTGCGCAGAAAATAGGGAATTACGGAAAATACAGGATCAACTTTTCGCACTCTCCAACCATCATATCGGTCGCCCCAACTCCACTTGTAATACTTTAGTTTATCTTCTTTTTTCATTTATATCAGATTTTATTTTTTTGTGATTCCAAAGATACAATTTTTTTTGAGCTAACACCATTTCTACAAACATTTTAGTCCCCGCCAATGGTTTTTGATACAACTTCTTCTTATTTGATGCTTTTTGTTTGAAACAACTACATTAACAACTGAGAAATTAAAATATGACTGAGATTCTTTTTATTTTTATAGTTGGTATAATTTCAAATCATAACAAAATTCTTTTATTTCAATATTAAATATCAATTCGTTTTTTCCCTACTCCATCGTCAATAACCACATTTTCGGGTGAAAGAATAAGTTGTTCCGGATAATTTAAAATTTTCTCTAACAATCTCATAGATGATGCATAATAAAATCCATCACAAATTCGCTCGTCTAACACAAATTTAAGTTGTATACTTTTTACTGCTTTGATAGTTCCATCATTTTCCAACACGTTTTTTTTCATCTTTTTACCCATGGCTCCAAAAATACTACAAGTGCCAAATTCGTATAAATGATGATAAATTGAATCAATCCCGATTGAGCCAAGATTGGTAAGGAAAATACTGGAGTGAAATGGGCTGGCATTGAAAAGGAGTTTAGGCATAAGCCCGATTCTGTCTGATTGTTTAATCATAAATACCAGCGTACGCAACAGAAAATCAGGAAGATAATTCATCATTTTAGAGATGAAATCAGAAGAGTTTTCATGTCCTTCCTTTTGGTTATTAATGACTTCTAAATTTGTTTTTTCAACTACTTCCTTCAAGCTGTCTGTTGGCAAATAGTAAGGCTTGATTACGGTTTCTTCGGCTTGCATATTCATGGCCCGTTTTATGACTATGGAAAAACTGACGTGATTGCGTGCGAAAATTTTATTCCAAACAATGAAGCGGTTTAAATAGGGCCGTTGAGAAATAAGCCTCACTAACGATGCAATCACCACATGCATGATTGACAAATCGGGCATTTCTTGTTTGTGTTTTTTAATGAATATTTCAATTATATCAATCGGTATTTTTACCTGATAAAAAACTTCTGAATCAACGCGTGTAGGAAGTAAAAAAGGAGCCACAGAGAACATTGGATCCGCCTTTCTTACACGCCATCCATCATATCTATCCCCTAAACGCCAACCATAATATTTCAATTTGCTGTTTTTATCCATATTTCAATTTTGGATTGTGATTTTTTTAGAATTCAAAATTACAAAAATAAATTAGAAAAATACTTAGAATTTATTATTTCATATTAAATTCTTATCAATTTCATCTTATCATCTTGTTCGAGTTGGTTGTTGTCAATCATAAACCGGATAACCTGCAGGATTTTCTGCTCTTTGTATTTTAATTTTTTAATTAACGAATTTACTGAATATGTTTCAGTTGAGAGTTGTTGTAAAATTTCAATTTGAATGCTCTTAAACTCTTCATCAGACAAATATGTATCTTTGTTTTTCTGACATATATCACATTTTCCACAAGGAATTGTGTTTTTTTCGCCAAAATAAGAAAGCAAAATCTGACTGCGGCAAATACTTTCTTCCTGTGTGTAATCAAGTACACTTTTAACACGGGCAATATATCTTTCGCGTCTGTCATCGTATGCCTCTTTGCCTAGAATGATGCGCTCAGTAGCTTCACGCTCGTGAGTAAAGGTTAGAAAAGGAGTTTTCTTACGCGGAATATATTGAATAATCTGTTCTTTGGCTAAATTGACAAGTTGATTGTAAACCTCGTCACGTTTCCAATCGAGTCGTTTGGCAATTAAATCTTCATTTATATAAGCAGGATCGGTAAAAAGTCCAGTGTAGGAGCGAAGCAAAATATGAATTAATTTATCCTGTTCGGGATTTTGTTTTAGTTTATATAAATCCTCTTTGATTACTGTGAAAAGTACCCGCGACGAATTGTCCTGTTCGTCCGTAACATCCAAATAACCCGCTTGTTGAAGAATTTTAAGACAATTGTATGTAATTAAAATTGGCAATTTAAATTTGGTGCAAAAATCGGCAATATCGAAAGCAAAGACACTGTCAAGCCCTGAGCCAATACCAATTTCGAGATAGTTACACAGAGCATCATAAACTTTAATCACCATTTCTTTTCCCGGAAATGTATCCGAAACACGTTTGCGCATCTTCACTGCATCCCCATTGTTATAGAGCATCACCGCATACGCTTTTTGCTCGTCACGTCCGGCGCGACCTGCTTCCTGAAAATAGGCTTCGAGCGAATCTGGTAAATCAATATGCACCACCGAACGCACTTCTGCTTTGTCAATTCCCATTCCAAAGGCATTGGTTGAAACAATTACACGTGTTTCTCCCGATTTCCACCGACTCTGGCGTTCATCTTTGGTTTCGTTTTTAAGTCCGGCGTGGAAGTGCTCGGCTGAAACGCCATTGACATTCAGAAAATCAGCAATTTCTTTGGTTTTTTTTCTGTTTCGGACATAAATAACCGAGGTGCCCGGTACACTGTTCAGTATTTTTAGTAGATATTCGTCCTTGTTTTCGGTGGTACGGACTACATAAGCAAGATTACTCCGTGAAAAACTTTTCTGAAAAATATTTTTTTGTTTAAAATGCAATTTTTCTTGTATATCATCAACAACCTGTGGTGTAGCTGTAGCCGTTAATGCTAATATTGGCACCTCCGGAAGAACTTCCCTTATTTCGGCAATTTTCAGGTACGAAGGTCTGAAATCGTAACCCCACTGCGAAATACAGTGTGATTCATCCACGGCAATCATACAAACGCGCGTTTGTTTTATTTTTTCGATGAAAACTGAAGTGGAAAGTCGCTCGGGTGAAACATAAATAAATTTATAAGCTTCGAAAACGCAATTGTCGAGTGTAGTCATAATTTCGTTGTTACTCATTCCCGAGTAAATGGCAGCTGCCCGAATATCACGCTTTTTGAGGTTCTCCACCTGATCTTTCATCAATGCAATAAGCGGTGTAACCACTATACAAACACCTTCCATAGCCAGCGCCGGTACCTGAAAAGTAAGCGATTTTCCCCCGCCGGTAGGCATCAATCCCAATGTATCCTTTCCGGCAGCAATGCTCTGAATTATATCGCCTTGAAGCGCACGAAAAGCATCGTAACCCCAGTATTGCTTGAGTATGGAAAGGTATTTTTGCATAGAATAATCTTTAGAGAACGCAAAGTACGCAAAAAACCCAAATCAACCCAAATTTTCAATTATTTTTTTCAATAAAAAAGGGAAACTTTCGCTTCCCTTTTTATTATTTTCCGTTTACTTCGTCGAGTATTTCCTGCAGGTCATCGTGGCAACTTCCACAAACAGCACCTGCTTCAATTGCATCGCCAATATCTTCTATGTTTTTACAACCATGTGTTTTTACTCCTTCTACAATTTCACTTCTGCACATATCAAGGCATGTGCAAATTACAGGATCATCAGCCATTTTTTTAAGTTTAAATTATTTGTTATAAAAATTAATATTTATTTTGTTTGAAATTTTAAACAACGATAGTTGAATAAAGTTCACAAAGATAATAAAATTATTTATCTATTCTCAGTTATACGTATTAGCCAAAACCAGAATGATTAAACGACTGAAGACAGTAGTCTTAAATAACCACTTTTGCACCTATTCATTAAGCTTATCGGGCATTAATTTCAGTTTCAATACTATTTTTTTTCAAAAACTAAGTACTGAGAATATAAATAATATCGCATTAGTATTTCAATAATGCGCTGTATGTCTTATCTTTACTAAATAGAAAATGATACCCCGGATAGTTTTCTGATAGAACTCGGGACGCTAAAAAATATCTTACTTTGTGGCTTTGCGACATTGCGCCTGTCTGCCGCAGGCAGATTCAAAAAATCTTTCTTTTTGAATTTAGGACATTAAATTTTTCTAGTTAAAGAACTTCACTTTCCGGCATTTTTATACTATCCACATACCAGAACCCCCACTGATAAACAAAACGAATCTCTCCTTTGCCCTTAAATAAAAGTGCTTCGTGCGAACCATCTACATATCCGGTAAATTCACAGTGAAACTCTACTTCTGCCTTTTCCTTTTCAATATCAAAATTCACAGTTAAAATCTCAAATTGCTTTATCTCAAACTTGCTGAAAGCATCTCTGAAATGTTTGTGCCAGTCTTCATTGGTGGCTTCTGTACTTAAATCATGGGTCGAAAATTCGGTCGACTTATCGAGATAAGAAGTAAAAAATTCATTGGCATAGCGAGTGATATCATATGCATGATTGGGGTAGAATTCTTCGTAAGTAAAGCACGACATCATTCCGGGAATATGAACATCGTCTTTTTCCTCCAAAAACAATTCTTGGGTAATAAATCTGTAAAGCTCCCTATCATCAACTTCACAAAGTGTATCTAAGTTTACCTGATGTTCGTTCATATAGTTGAGCAGGTTTTCCAACTCTTCCGAAACTTCTTCGTCGCTCATCTCACCGAGTTTGCGATATGGAGGTTTCTCAATAAATTCATATACTGTTACCCGTTTTGCATCTTTATATAAGTTTTCAAAGTCCATGATATGATTCAAAAACTCGTTTTCAATTTCAGGAGGCAAAGCAGACTTATTGGAAGGACTCCAATAATTTGCCCCGAATTCTTCTTCAAGTTGCTTTTTCTTTTCTTCGTTTTCTTGCCGCAGACGATTTTTTTCATCGTCAGGATTAATTTTTTTCATGGTGATAAAAATTAAAAAATGATTAAATTAGGTCTGTCAAATGATTTAATTGAATTATGAATAATGTCAATTACTTTATTTCCCCTCCACAATTTTGATTTCCTCTTCAGTCAATTCGTACAGTGAATAAACCATGCGGTCTATTTCGCGGTCGGTATCATCAATTTGTTTTTTGATATCGATGGCTTTTGCTTGTTCGGCGCTGAAGTAGTCTTCCCATTCGGCTTCATTTGCAAGGGTGAATTTTATCTTTTTCTTGCCAAGTTCTGCTATAAACTCTTTAAACGATAGAGTGTACCAGTTTTGGAGTTTGACTGGTAACTCTTCCAAGTCAAATTTGCGCTGAAGCATACGTTGGAATTTCCCAACAAGGAGGTGCAGCTCTTTGTTGTAGGATAGCATTGCATTTGCTTTGGTGATAAAAGGTTGTTGATCTTCCTTATTCAAAGGAAAAATTGGCAACATCCCCAAATGAAATGCTTTAACCTCAGCCATAGCTTCTCCTTTTTCAGGGTTGATTGTCCAATAATACCAATCGATAAGTTTAGAGTTTAAAATTGCCAAAACATATTTCAAATTATAATTCAATTCTATTTTATTTAGAAGAATATGTGTATTGTTTCGAATAATATATCCTTTGCTAATTATTGTTCCAATTATAGAATCACTTGTTTGTCTGAAAATCAATTTCTCATCTGCTTCAAAAATATCAATATCGCGAGATGCTGCAAGCCATTCACCGTACTGAATCCAATTATCATTATTCCATAAAATTACATATTTATTAAACGAACTTCCACCTATTAAAGGCGAAAAGCTTTCATCTTTTTTAATTTCAGAGGTAAAAGGTTTTTCTTTCATGGTTTGCTCTGTTTGAGCTGGTTTTCCTTTACCTTTCTCGTAAGGTTTTACGCCGTTTTTTACAATAAATGCATCTTTAACCAAAACCGAGTTTGTGCTTATTTTTACTTTTAGATTATAATCAGCCTGAGTTAAAAATAAATTAACATAATCTTGTTTCGAAATAGTATTGTAAGCAACAAAATGTTCTTTCTCAATGAATGAGCTATTCATGAAAAGGATTCTAATGTCATCTTTAGCATTATATTTTCTTATAATAAGTGTATCGCAATCAACAGTTGCATCAGCAAACACTTTATTTATGTGTTGGACGATTTGAATTGGCTGATAATTTGTATTTAATAAATTATTTCTGAAGGTTTTAGCTGATTCTATAAGTTTCCATGTATTAGGAGTAATAAAACCTAAATATCCTTTTGACTTCAATAGATTTTGCAACGACATTGCATAGAAAATAAAATAGGTATCATTCAACGATCCTGAAATTCCCCAATTTGAATATTTCTCTGAAACTAATTGAATTTGCTGTTTATCTATTTTTGCACCATACGGTGGATTTCCTATCACCACATCAAACCCACCTTTATATTCGGGTCGGAAGGCTTCTTCAGGCGACACGATACGGGGATAGAAATCGGGGATATCGACACGGGGACTATCGACACAGGGGCATGCCCCTGTGTTTGCGTAGTTCGCAGCATCGATAGCGGGGGTGTCGGATACGGAGATGTCGACAATGGGGCATGCCCCATTGTTCGTTCCGAATTCGGGTAGTGCATGCTTGCGTCGGTTATTACGTATATATTCTATCGTATTGTATAGTTGCTCTTTCGATGTTATTTCTTTGCAGCCATACTTCTGAGTCCACAGTTGCGTCTGCGTTTCTCCTCTTTCTCTCGTAGCGTCTGACAAGGGGGCATGCCCCCTTGTTGTTCGTCCCATAGCCATATTCGCGGCTCGTGCCGACATCGATTTCAGCTTTCCTACTATTTTTTCTACTTCCACTTCTTCGCACACCAGTGCTATATGCATGTGGTCGCCACAGATGTTGTAGGCCAGTATGTTCAGCCTATCGGCTTCTGCTATTTCTGCTACGGTTTGGGTTATTATTATTTCGTCTTCAGGAGTGAGCCATACTGGTTCGCCCAACTTTACATAATTATCATACATGCGCTGCGAGTACCGCGAGTTATGTGTGGCTGTGGTGATATGCCATGCTTTTTTATTTTTCTTTTTGAATATCTGTTGAAATTCTTTGTGCCAGTCGAAAGCTTTGTCACCTGCCACGGCGGGGTCGTCAATCAGCGAGTTACCACATTTAATGTTATTGTTCAGATCGTTCAGTTTTCGGTTGGGTTGAGCGGTACGCAGCCACAATGAGAGCTTGGCTATTTCCACACTTTCCTCGTTAATGTCAACTCCAAAGAGGTTGTTTTCTAAAATGCTTTTCTCCACATCGCTCAAAACCAATGTATCGCCAAAAAGTTTTGCCTGCAATTCGTCAATATAGCGGTGTTCGCTTATCAGAAAATCCAATGCTTGCACCAAAAATGCACCCGAACCACATGCCGGATCACAAATTGTAATTTGCAATAACCATTCGCGGTATGCTTTCAGCTTATTGAATAATGCTTGTTTTACTTTTTTCTGTAAGGGGGCATTCCCCCTTGTGATAAAATCTTCGTCTTTTATACCCAATTCGGCTCGTTTTTCCGCACAAAGTTTCCCTACTGTATTGTCCACTATGTACTTGGTAATGTACTTCGGGGTATAAAAAACACCGTCTTTTTTGCGTTTGGTTACCCCTCCAGACCTCCCCAAAGGGAAGGCGGAAAAACCGTCGAGTAAAGCTTTTATCTCGTCGAGTTCGTTCAGCGAGTTTTCAAAAATATGTCCGAGGATATTGACATTTACTTCACTGACAAAATCATATTCCGACAGTTTCATCATGTGGCGATACATCAATTCATCGTCTATTTTAACTGCATCCAGTATTTCGTCGGGTTTAAACAATCCACCATTGTAAGCAAACACATCGTGGTATTTTCCTTTGTGACCGGTATTCAGATACCCGAAATACATTTTAAAGCGGCTGTAAAGTGGAGAATATGCATCGAGTTCTTTTAGTTTGTTCCATTGATTCAGAATTTCACGTACCGAATTGGGGGGCAGTAATTGGCGGTCTTCCGCAAACATCAGGAATAAAAAGCGATCAAGCAGTTTCTGAGATTTTTTGTACAGTAGCAGTTCGTCGATCTCGGGGTTCAGGGCTACTAAATTCTGATGCAACTCGCGTTTGAAAAGTGAATAGTCCTTATAGAGATTTTTGGTGATAGTATCTTCCTCACTCAAAGAAGCATTTTTTATTTCCTTCGGCAGGTTAGCGGCTATATTTTCGTACGCCAGGCATAGCCAAAGTAATTCAAATTCCTTTTTAGTGAGTGTAAACAGGTTAAATTCAATGTGGTCAATGGCATTATCAATGTAAAACCGCAACTTTTCAAAATTGGAAATAATAATGTAGGTACATTCCGGCTGATTATTTTTATATCCGAATGCCTGTGTCTCAATTTTGTCTAAATCGGTGGTATCAGTTCCTTTCAACTCTATCACTGCTTTAACCAACGGGGCATGTGAAGCCAATGGGGCATGCCCAACTGGCAAGATAATGGCACCATCGGCTTTTTTGCTGTCTTTTACGTTTTTGTATTCGGTGGTCAGATTGAACCCCGCAACAGGATTAAGTGTATATCCAAGCACACCGACAAATAAATCACGTAAAAATCCTTCCTGATATTGTTCTTCCTTGCTTGAACGGATATTTTGCTGAATTTCACGGTTGTGGAAATGTTCTTTGAACTTTGAATATGCCACAAGTATTTGCTGTTTATCGAGCGACTGCAAGTATTTTTTCAATACAGAATTTTGGAAGAATGCCATAATATAAGGTGCTTATGTTAGATTTTAATCCTGAATAACGCAATTTAATGTAATTAGACACAGAGCGTTTTTAAAATCCCAAAAATACGAATTAACTTTAATTAATTGATATAATTTTTACAAATATAAAAAACTTATTGTGAGTTGAACTTATTAGGGATAATAAATCCTGAAAATTTGCAAATGGGAGGATTAAAAATACCTATTGGTGGTGGAAATCAAAGTTTCAACTTAATTGTAATCAAAAAGTTGCGGGGCAATGCGGGATAATAATAGCGTGGTGGACGGTTGGAGAAAGATGGAGCATTCACAAGAATCATGGAAGCGTATTTCTCGTCGAAGAGGTTATTGATGGTGGCAATGAGTTGAACATTGTACTTCTGGAAAAACTGAAGAGCATAACCGGCACGCAGGTTTACCGTTTGCCAGGCATTGGTTTGCTTAGTGTTTGCATCATTCAAAAATTGTGTTCCTGTATAAGAGTAAATTGCATTCAATTGTAAATGTTTAAACAAAACAGTTTGTAGGTCGATGTTTGCATTCATAGCCGGAATTCCCGGAAGTTGTTTGTTCGTGTAATTTACATTGTCGCTTATAAACTCATTAAACCGGTTGTCTGATTTGCTGAAAGAAACTAAGGTTTGAAAATACGAAGCAGGTTTGTACTTTAGTTGAATCTCTACACCTTTCAGTGTGCTTTTTCCGGCATTTTCGCCCGAAAATATTTCTTCAGAAATTCGTTTGGTCACCAACAAATCGTTCAACAAGATAGAATATGCCGATATTTCATACGAAAGAATGTTGGCAAAAGCCGTTCCTCGTGCTCCAATATCAATTGTCCAACCCTGTTCAGGTCTTAATGTTGTATTTAAAAATCCCTGCGAAGTGAGACTTTCTTCGGCTGTTGGATTCGAAAATCCATGACCAACCGATGCATAAAAATTCAGGTTTGAGTTGTGTCGATAGTTTAAACCTATTTTCGGCGAAAAAATAAGTTTGTTGAAATAATTACCTGAATAATCGATGCTGTCTGCCGGAAACAAATCGGAAACAGCATAACGGGTTGAGTTAATATTGGCCGATGCTGAAAGCATGAAGGATGTGAGTAGTTTGGTCTCAAAACTTAAATATGAATTAAACTGATTGCGGATTTCGGTGGATTTTTGATTTTCGAGCAGGGTATTATTTTTCAGAATACGCCAAAAGTAATTCTCGTGCAACCATTCCAGACCCGCCGAAATAGAAAACAAGGAATGAGTATACATTACATTTTCCTGAAAAGTGAATGACATGGCCTTATCGTCTAAAATATTAAATGGTCTGAGTTCATATTGGTCGTAAATACTACCTGACAAAGTGGCGATATTTTTAAACCTCAGGCTGATGGGCGATTCTAGCCTGACACCTCCCAAAAAACGTTCATAATCTTTGCGTCCCTTTACATTGAGCCAGTTGGCAGCGGCAAACGAAGGTGTATTTATAAAAGTTTGTTCATCGATTGAACTGGGTGTTTGTGCGTTTACACCACTGTAAACAAACAAATAATTCAGTTTGTTGCTTTTACGGTTTTCGCCTGATATAAAAACTGAATTCCTCGAAAAACTACTGTTTTGACGATATCCTTCGCCCAAAATCCTTGCAAGCCCAACATTCATAAAGCCTCCGGGTTTGGTAATTCGAACATTTCCACTGTATTTTTCCAGGCCATAAGAACCCAAACTAACGGCTGCTTCTGCCACAAGTGGTTTTGCCGACTCCCGTAAACTCACAAACCGAAGTGAACCGCCCATGCCCGAACCATACCAGGCTGAATGTGGTCCTTTTGTAATTTCAATTTTGTCGATAAAAGTCAGTTCTATGTCGTCGAGCACCGTGCTTCCATCACCCGTAGTCAGTGGAATGTCATCCAAAAATGCCCGTGTTCGGTTGGTACTGTACTGACTGCGTGACCCAATTCCACGGATTGTAATTTTTGTGGTTTGAAAAGTGCCCGATTGCATTTGTAAACCGGGTACGAAATTTAAAACAGCTGCCAATTCACCAATATCATTATTCTCAATTTTACTCTTTCCGATAATCTGAAAGGGTGCAGAGATATTGCGAATATTTTTATTGTATCGAAAAGAAGTTACCACCAATTCGTCCAAATCAACTTTTTTGATGGTAGAACTGTCATTGCTCAAGGTATCTGTAATTGCCGGTTGAGATGCACATAAAGATGCAACCAACAAAAATTCAAATATGAAAAATGAAATGAAAGCTGTCCGAACAATCACGTATTACTATTTTTTGGTAACGGGAACTATTTTATAAATCTTACCTGACTTTTCAACAGCAATGTAAATATAACCATCCGGACCCTGCACCACATTGCGTACCCGTCCAATTTTAGGTAATAATTTTTCACGACCAACCACTTTGTCTCCTTTCATTATCAATCGGTCGAGAGAATCAAAACTTAAAGAACCACTTAAAAAATCACCTTGCCAACCTTTGTAAATCGGGCTGGTAACTCTAGTCAGTGAACTTGGCGCTATGGAAGGTATCCAATAAAAAACAGGTTGTTCCATACCGACTTTAGCAGTGTCGGGCGAAATAATGCTGCCATCATAATCAACTCCAAAAGTAATGACCGGCCAACCGTAATTTTTCCCTTTTTTGATAAGATTCAATTCGTCACCACCTTTCGGACCGTGCTCGTTTTCCCAAATCATGTCGTTCTTTTTATCGTACCAAAGTCCCTGCGGATTTCTGTGTCCATAACTCCAGATACTACCCACAGCACCTAAAGTATCTACAAATGGATTATCAGAAGGAATGCTACCATCATCGTGAATTCGATGTATTTTTCCGCAATAATTTGTCAAATCCTGTGCATTTGGTTTTTTGCCTCGTTCACCTATGCCAAAAAATAAATAACCTTTTTTATCGAAAAACATGCGACAACCATAATGAACACCGGCATTAGAGTTTGGTAAGGCATGAACTATGCGTTTCAGATTTACAAGTTTACCGTTTCTAAGTTCCGCTTTAGCAATCGAAGTGTTTAACTCATTAACTGCTTCCGCTTCGGCGTACGAAATATAAATCAAGTTGTTAGTTTTGAATTTGGGGTGAACAAGCACATCCATCAAACCTCCCTGTCCTTTCACTGTAATTTTTGGCAATCCTTGAATTTTTGTCATTTTACCTTTCGAAACCTGATACAACGACCCTGACTTCTCGGTAACAAGCATATCACCATTGGGCAAAAATGCCATTCCCCAAGGAATAATGAGGTTTTCGCCTGCCACTTCTTTTAAAACAAATGAAAAATCAGCTGATGTTACAACATCTCCTACCTTGAATGGCGAAGGTTCGTTTGCTGGCACTTTTGCCACTTCATCTATCATGTATTTTGCCATTGCAGCTATCTGCTCGTCGTTCATAACTTTGGCATAACCCGGCATACCTATTGGCGGACGTCCGTTTTTGATAGTGGATGAAACCTCTTTCACAGAATTTCCATACACCCATTGGCGTGCTGCAAATCGATCCAGATTTTCGCCGTGACATGAGGCACAATGTTGCAGATACAATTCTCTGGTAGATTTTGTAGTCGTGTTTTCTTGTTTTTCAGACACAAAAGCATAAACGATAAGGAACATAAATGCTGCAAGTAAAAAGAATAATAGTTTGCTGATTTTCATTTTAGAATATTTTTGAAAGATTAATTGTTGATTTTAGAACATGATAAAAGATAAAAAGTTTAAGAAATGAAGATTTTTATGTAAAGACTTCAGAAAACCCACAGTCGTATTTGAACTCAATTGAATGAAATCGAAAGATGAAACTTAAGTGTGGACTTTTTTTATTACATCATCCATCTTTCGCCCAAATTACTGACCATTTGCAATCAAAATACAAAGAACCAACAGACAGGGTAGAAAAATTATTTAATATGGACCATCGATTTTTGCAGACCAATAAACACAATAAAAATTGAAATAAAAATTCAAAATCTTATGATTTCATATTTTTCTTTTATAAAATAGCTAAGAATATCTGATGGCAATACAAAATTTCCTCCGTTTAAATCAATATCCATTCCGGAAGTTTTTTTAAAAGCGTGCCATACAAATGTAGCACAGTTAAAATCTTTAGTATCATTTTTTTGTGACAGTAAATGATAAGGTTTTTCAATATTTGATTCAGCATACTGAAGTATTTCTTTTTTTTGGATGTCGTTTAGACAGGTTTTGATAAGAAATAGCCTTCCCGTAGCATATCCGAAATTATTTTCGGCAGAATTAATTTTAAGATCCGGTACTATTTTTCTTTCTTTTAAATTAAAAAATGACGATTCTGCTACAATTAAATTTTCAAAATTCATTGAATGCAGCGAAATTGTTGTATCACTTAAAATGATGCCTAAATGTCCGGGCAAACACCCATATTCTGGAGATTTGCTTTGAGCCAATATGAATGAAGTTTCTTTAAAAATAATATCCCCACAAGACATGGATATACTGTCGTTTGAAATTTGGGACTTTAATTTATGTCCATAATTTCTGTCAATCGCGAAAAGTAATACATAACATAGTACTAAACCTGTAAAGCCAATGAGCAAAACAGTTTTTAATTTATATACCCTGCGCTTTTTCATATTTATTAAATAAAGAAAGGAATACAATAAATACTGTAGTAAAATAAATTGGAACAATAGTATAAAAAACATGTAACTCGCTATTTCCTTGAATTATATTAAATACCAGAGGTGTAGTGCCTTTCGATATTTCTTTGATTGGAAATATAAAATATGCTATGCTTTCGATAATTATGAGTAAAACTAAATATATCAACCAGGTAGTAATAAGTGAATTGAACTGATTCATCTTATCTTTTAGTGTGTTGAACAAAAGAGATATGCCTGTTCCGGCTAAAGTCCAACAAATCAATGCCCACCAATTAATACACTGAGAATTGAAAAAAGGAATATTGTAATTATATCCATGACTTCCGACCCAAATGTATGCCATTGAAAATGACGACAGAAAAGCTGCAAACCAAACCTTAAATATTCTTTTATCATTCCACTTAAAGAATATATACATCAAATATCCACCCAGCATGCCATTTACAATGTCGTTAACAACGTCAATTGATTTTTCAGGTGCAAAAATTCGAAAAATTCCGATTGCTATTGTTGCTTCATAAACTTCGAAAAGAGATACCAACAACAATAATTTAAGCCATCTTTTTTTATATTTGTTTGCAGTCAATAATACAAAAATCATGGCACCACTCCAAATATGAACCAATGACCAAAGATCGTAATAAAACCATTTATACTCAAATATTACACAACTTAACCAATTTGTATGTGACCTAATGTACTGAAGATATAATTCGTGCATGGATTCTTTTTTTGTCTATTTAATAATAAAAAATACAGGCAGTAAAAAAAGAAAAATAAACATAAAGTAAATTACGGCAAGTCCATGTAAAAGAAGATAACCGGCCATGAAAATGATTATAGCCAAAGACTGTTTGTTGAGAAATGATTTTTTATGGTGAAATGTAATTAATAGCCAACCAAGCCAATACATCAGTATTGCCAACTCATCGCCCTGATTATTTTTGATAAAAGTAAATAATTTGGTCTCAATATATTTTGAGCAAAAAGTAAATATATTTAACTGCAACAAGTCGGGCTTTATGCCCTGAAAGACAAAGAAATATATCCCTGTCAAACCGAATAAAATTAAAACGATGCCTGTTGCAGTTAATATATTATCCTTAATGAAAATGGATTTCAGCATTTAAATCTTATACCTTTTCTAATTTAACAACAGTTCCATCTTCAATATAGATTTCAATGCCAACTAATCCAAATTTATGATTACCGATATATATTATTTTTGAAAAACCGGGTTCCTCTACGGTTTGCTCAACTTTAACAACTTTGATATCAAAAAAAACATAGGGGTAATCATCAGTTGTTGATTTTTCAGTAACTTCAAAATTAACGGATTTGCCACTTTTCTTGGTATATTCCCACTTATCACCTACTTTGGCGTTGTATTTCATCACCACAAATTGCTTCCCTGTGGTACTAACATAGGCTAATCCTTCTGAACTGTTTATTAATTTTACAGTTGCATTCACATTGCCATTTGCATCAACATATAATGATTTATTTTGGGTGTATTTGTCCTTATAATAGGTGTTTCCAAAGTCATCAATCATTGAAGCATATTGAGTGGGAATTTTGCCGGTAAATTTAACAGACACAATACCTTCTTTGTTTTCAACAACAGTTGTTTGTATCTGATTGCTTAAGTCTGTCCCATCTAAATTTATATACCCTTTTGAAGTTGCACCTACTTGATTTTCAACAAAGTCGGTGTCACCTCCAATTTTCATGTTTGTATTTACATCTAGATCACAAGAAGTTACTAATAAAAAAATGGCAATTATTGGTAAAATAAAACCTGAAAATAATTTTAATTTTTTCATGGACGATAATTTTTTTTAAAAGTTAATAATTAGAAACTTTGCATATAAGAAAAATAGCGAATAATTTAAAATCCTATTTTTAAAATTAATATATTTTTGTTGATAATTATTGATAATGAGTAATTAATATTTTTACGCAAAGTTATAGAAATATTTCGCAAAACAGAAGAATCTGATAAAAAATATTTTTTATTGTTTATTTATATTGTTTTCTGTTTAAATAGCTTTTAAGTTCTATGTCGAATGTATTCAAAAAGCTAACTTTCAAAAGTTAAGCCTGAGGCTAACAGTTAATCAAATTTGTTTTTTTAAGAATTAATGTAGTTATTTTCTGACTATTTATAGCACTAAAAATCAGCTTTCAATGGTTTCATTTTTTTAGCATAGCTCTAACCTGCTGAATATGTTTGTTTTGTAATCGTGCATAATAAACCCCGGGCAATAAGGTTGAAGCATCGAAGTTGATTGTGTAAATTCCTTTCTCATATTCTTTGTCGGTAAGCATAATCAGTCTTTTGCCAGTAGTATCCATAACTTCAATAGAAGTATGGTTGCCTATAGTTTCAAATTCGATGGTAGTGGAGTTAACAAATGGATTAGGGTAATTTCTTATCAAAGTTTTTCCAATATCTTCTTCTACATCAATCACTCCGGTTCCGCCGGCATTAATTAAAGGCAAACTTTGGAAATTCTTAAGCATTACGGTTTCGAGCAAAGTTTTGTTTAATCCAAACCACTGCTCCAATATGGATGCATACACCGATCGAAAATCGTATTGCATGGGGATGTTGTCGTTTTCTGTAACCATTGATGGTATAGTTGGATTGTCACCTAATATGCCTGAAATGACATTGTCGCCAAAAACAAATAATGGAGCCGAAGCGCCATGATCGCTTCCGGTACTTAAATTCGATTTTATTCTTCTTCCAAATTCCGAAAATGTCATTCCAATAACACGGTTCGATATATTCAAAAATTTCAAATCTTCCATAAAAGCATTGATAGCTACAGATACGTTTTTAAGTAATGTCGCATGTTTGCCTGCTGAAGTGTCAGTTTCTTCAACTTGTGAATTGTGTGTATCAAAACCTCCGAGACTAACTAAGTAAATCTTGGTTTTTAATCCTCCGGCAATCAGTCTGGCTGCAATTTTTAGTTGGTCTGCCAATGAGTTTATTTTTTCAGCAGGGTAAGCCGGCGATTGTTGAACCACGCTATTTGCGGCATCTTTTATTCTAGCAGCATATTGATTGGTTTGCAATGTGGTGGTTCTAATATATGCAAGTTCTTTTCCGGCAGGTGTGTTAGGCACTGTATCCTGAATGCCATTTATTAAATTGTAGAAATTGGTGGGGTCGGATACCGAAATAGACATGTTCATGGTTGGTCCCTGAAAACCTAATGAAAGTATTGAACCAATCTCTATTGCCAATGGGTCGGGCATAGTGGAATTTGGATAACCCGTTGGAAAGTTGGGATATTGAGTGTCCAGAAACCTTCCTGCCCAGCCTGAACTAACAATCTGGTTTGAATCTGAAGCACTTAACCAAATATCGGTTGCTCTAAAATGAGAAAAATTGGTAGATGGGTAACCCACAGATTGAATAATTTTCACTTTGCCATCGTTAAACAACTTCTGCATGTCAGTCATGGCCGGATGTAAGCCTGTTTCAGTATATCCTTTTAAACTCAACACTTCGTTTTGTTCTATGGCAATATTGTTTCGGGCATTTCTGTAAGCTGCATATTGGTTTAGTGGTATTACCGTGTTTAAGCCATCGTTACCTCCTTTTAATTGAATCAAAACCAATACCCGGTCAGTTTCACCTGCGTTGGCTAATGCAGTTAGCAATGACATTGTATTTGTTGCATTACCCTGAAAACTGTTTAGCAAACCAGGGACTACAGCCAAAGAAGCTATATTTTGTAAGAATTCTCTTCGTTTCATGGATTATGAGCTTTTGTGTATATATGAGAATTTGCCAATAAAATGAATAAACTTATGATAAATGAAACTCTGCCAAATTCATAAGATATTGATAAAAACCTTTTAGTCTGGTGAAAACTTCATTTTTATAAATTGAATTTGAAGGTGCATTGATGTAATTATTCCATGCTGTTGTCCAATAATAATCATCCGTTTGTCCTGATAAAAGAATTTGAGTTTTCAAATAGGCTTTTGAACTTTCCGAAATTTCAATCATATACAAATTATTCAACGATTGGTCGATAAGATCATTCGGGTTTGACGGATTGTTTAATCGGCTTGCATATGCAATGGGGTCAATCAAAATCTTTTTTCCACTTCTGTTAAAACCTGATGAAATCAAAGTATCAGTAAACGAATTGCGACGTGGCAATGAATTGGAGTTAATCCATAATTGATGAAACTGTGGTCCCTGGTAATATGCAGGCCAACCCGACACATCAGGCGGATTACCCAATTCCTGACTGAGTTCAATACCTGTAGATATCAATACCCGCATGAGTGCATAAGCTTCAACATAATTCGTCGCAATATTTGGAAATGCAACTTCAAATTCGCGACAAATACCCACAAGAAAATCAACGGGACTTTTAATTAGACAGCCAATATTCATAGCATCAAAGAAATGTTCACTTTTGAACAATGCTTGCAAAACAGGTTTTATTTGGTAATTGCTGTTGCGGAAAATAACAGCCAGGGGTTCTATAATATTGGTTTCAATATTCTGATCGATGGTGTAATATATAAAAAACCTGTATAGTTTTCTGCAAATATAAAGTGATAACTCATTTTGATTAAACAACATTGTTAGCATGTCGTCCAATTCCTGTTCACCTGCAGTTCCACTTCTTCCGTTTATAACGGTATTGTTATAAAACGATGAAAATTTCTTGTTACTTATATCGTGACTCGATGATTTGAAAAAATAGGTCAGGGTTGTTTTGTTAATATCGTAGCCTGTTAGGACTTTTGCTGCCGCTTGTACATCACTTTCGGTGTATTTAGAATTGGGTCCTTTACCCATTGTGAAAAGTTCCTGCAATTCCCTTCCATAATTTTCGTTTGGAGCTCCAACTGTGTTTTTGTTCCCGTTTAAATACAATAACATAGCAGGTGTTAAGGTAATTTCCTTTATCATGGTTTTGAAATTTCCAAGGGCATTTTTCCTTAAAACAGCATTGTATCTGTATAAGTAGCGAGGGTCTATGCCCGGATATTCCACAACCAAATGATTGTGCCAAAACAGAACCATTTTTTCTTCAATGGAGCGGTTTTGGTTTAATTGAAGCCCGGTCCACCACGATTGCAAAGAGTAATTCCTATTGTTTGTGATAGTTCCCGAACTTGCGGGACCTGCATTTACCCATGTTTCACCAGCTGCCAAATCAGGGTCGTTGTAATTATTAACAGGTGGTAGCGGTGCAGTGTTAACAGTGTTAACTAATTCATCAACTGCAGCATTCATGGTCTTGGATTTGAAATAATCAACATCTGCTTTCTTTGCCCCAAACATGGTTCTTTTGAGCAAATGCGTAACATGTTTTACATCCCATGTGCCTGTATATGGAGCTAAACCGCTTTGATTTAACTCAATATTGCTAAAATCCTGTGCAGTTTCTTTTGAATGAAAGGAACTTAAAAATTCTCGTCGCTTCATACTTCGAATGTTTAATTTGATATTTGATTCATCATTCTTTTAATATTGATTTGGCTGAACTTCAAAAAAATATTTACTTTATTTAAATATATGAATAGAGTATCCATTTGAATTGATTGTAAAACTTTGTCAAATGTAAGAAAAATATTGAATTTAAAAAATCTGATTTACAAAAGATTTTTTCTCGCAAAATAAAAAGAATTTCAAAATTTGTTTTTCGCATTAGAAAATGTAAATGAGAAGATTGTTATATAATTGAATATCAATTAATTTTTATCTTTATAAAAAACCATTTCTGATATATATCACCAACAAGGGGGAAAGTTCATGAAAATAATATGCTAAAAAAGATGATCACATTAATCAACTAATTTGTGTAAGCTCTATAAAAAATTACTTATTGTATCAACTTTTTTTGTTCAAAAAAATCTTTTGGTATCTTTGTCCATTCATAATCTTTGAAATGATATAATAAAGCTAGTTGTTTTTTATCCTGATAAAACAAATGAAACACCCATGAGCAAAAACTCACACAAAGAGATGATTATCATTGTCTTTGTTCTTGAATCTTGGTTCTAAAATATAAACAAATGAAATCAAACTCCGGCGTCGATAAAAGTGTTAATAAAACATTATTATTGGTTGCTGCCATGGCAACCCATTTTTTCAATCCATTCATGGGATCGGCTGTTAACATTGCTCTGAAAAAGATTGGTGCTGATTTCTCCATGTCTGCGGTCGGGTTGAGTTGGGTTTCAATGTCCTATTTATTGGCATCTGTTATGTTCCTGGTACCTTTTGGAAAATTGGGTGACACCTGGGGCAGAACCAAAATGTTTTTGTCCGGCACAATTTTCTTTGCCACAACCACTTTTTTATGTGCATTTGTATCCAACTCTACCCTGCTAATTATAATGCGTTTCATGCAGGGTACCAGCTCAGCCATGATGACAGGTACACTTATGGCCATTGTAATTTCGGCTTTTCCACCTGAACAAAGGGGAAAAGTAATCGGGCTGAATGTTTCTGCAGTGTATATTGGATCATCATTAGCACCAATGTTGGGTGGTTTGATAACAGATGCTTTCAGCTGGAGGGGTTTGTTTTTTATCAATGCCACTACAAGTACGCTTATTGCTATACTCATTATTTGGAAACTTAACCACGAATGGACCCAAACAGTTAAAGAGAAATTTGACTTTAAAGGCACTATTCTTTATATGGTATCTATCTTTTTGCTTATGTATGGCTTATCAAAATTGCCTGATCAACTTGCCATCATACTGACTTTAGGGGGACTTGCCGGATTATTCATTTTTGCAAAAGTGGAATTAAAATCTCAATTTCCGATTTTAAACATCCGCTTGTTTACCGAAAACAGGGTGTTTGCTCTGTCGAATTTGGCAGCATTGATCAATTATGCAGCCACATTTGCCATATCTTTTATGCTCAGTTTGTATCTACAATATGTAAAAGGGATGGAAGCACGTGAAGCAGGTTTGGTTCTTGTGGCACAACCGCTCCTGATGGCAATTGTTGCATCATTTTCAGGGAGACTGTCCGACAAAAAGAATCCAAGGGTTCTGGCTGCAATTGGTATGGGAATAAGTGCATTCGGGCTTTTCATACTCAGTTTTATAAATTCCGACACTACCACCGTTTATTTACTGGTCGGTTTATTTGTTTTAGGTACGGGTTTTGGTTTGTTTTCGTCACCCAACACCAATGTAGTGATGGGTTCGGTCGATAAAAAGATTTACGGAACAGCTTCTGCATTGTTGGGTACTATGCGTAGTACCGGAATGATGTTCAGTATGGCCATTGCTTCATTGACAATACATTTTTTCTTGGGTGAATCAAAAATCAGTACTGCCAATATCCCTCAGTTTATAATCAGTACAAGAATAGTTTTTGTTGTTTTTACAGTACTGTGTACTTTGGGTGTGTTTAGTTCACTTGTAAAAGTAAAGAAAAACAATTAGTGTGTATAAACTTTCTGATAAACTGAATCACATTCAGTATAATAATAATTATCAGTAACTAATAAAACTATTCCGACTATCGGACTAAACCACCAACCCCATCTCGTCTTATTTACACATACTTCTGTATAACTATTGGGAACCTCTATCGGCTCTATAGAATAGACATTTACCATAGCATTGCTATCACAAATACCATCACCACAATAACCCTCGACAAACGGCCGACAATCACGTGGACAGTTTAAATAATCTTCACCTGTTTGACAGACAAAATCGCCACAAACGGCAACCTCGACATAAGGCGGAGCATTTTTAGCAAATGAATCAATCTCGGGTGAGGTTTTATTGGGGACAAAAAGGGTTTTATCGGAACGATTGATAATGGTAGTAGTTCCGATTTTAGTCGGTTTATTGGTTATGGTTACGGTGGAGGTGGATTTGTAATAAGTTATACCTTCTTGAGCAAAAACCGCTGCCGGAATTAAATTTAATAAAAAAAGAAGTCCTAAAAAAATACTTAGATACTTCGTTTGAAAAGTTTTTTTCATATATAGTTTAGATAGTTAAACTAAAAATTTGATATATAAAAATTATAGCATAAATTATAGAAAATAAAAAAGGGTATCCGTAAAGAATACCCATTTGAATATTTTTAAACTAAATTTTTAAATTTAGTTTTTTACTAATCTTATACTATAAGCATAACAACAAGGCTCACCTCCATATAAAACTATATCAACCGATGCTTTGTTTAAATTCGCAGTGTGAACTACATTTGTAATTCCGAATCCAGTAGCAGACCAAAATTTTGTCGCATCTCCTAAATGTCCAAAACTATCTCTGCGAGATCCACTTGGCAATCCGCTAAATCCGGAGCTATTAGTTGCTCCGTCATCGGGCTGTATCCAATGAGCAAAACCGGCTTCCTTCATTTTAGCACCGGCTACTTCTTCGCCGCCGAGATAATTAGCTAAGGTATACCACTCGTCTAATGACGGAGTGTGGTAATTAGCGATTAATCCACGAGGATCGGAAGCTACGTACCAGTTGTATAAACCACCATAAACTTCACCGATTTTTGCATCGTTATTATACCAGCAGTAGGCGGGAGTTTTCATGGCTTCCCATTCGCTTTGACCGGTAACGTTAGGAATTTCGTCGCCGTTTGCAAAATGTGTTCCGCGAAAGTTTTCCTGGAGCCAAACTTGATTACCGATAGTAACGATACGATAAGTATTACCGTCAAAGTCACTAACCGCACAAGTTTTGAAAATGGTATCAAGTTCAACTGCAAACTCATTAATAGTTTTAATCTTAATTTGATAGCTTTGTTTACTGCGAGTTAAGCCGTTTACCTGATATTCTATCTGAACTTTGGTATTGGCTACTTTAGGAACTAATTCTAACTTTAAACTTATGGTTGTAAAGTTTGATTTCATTTCTTTGATAGTCAAAATTGACGGGTCAAGAGTAGTAAATTCCTTGGTTTCTAAGGAGGAGGCTAAATAAATAATAGCATGTGAATCTCCGAAATGTACTACTTCAAAAGCAGTTGCCCGGAACTGATAATTCTTGCCTCGAGTTAAGTTTTTTATTTCCTTCTTAACTGTCGTGGTTTTATTGGCCGGATAAACTTCTGACGAAAAGTATATTTCTTCAGTAGTGCCAACCTGATGCCATAATCCTTCTTCAAAATATTCGAATAAGACAGACAATGGTTTGCTTTTAGTAGTTAAATCAGCTACTAAAACAGCAGAGTTAGCTTTTACATTTTCGGCTGGCAATAAAACTATTTTTGGATTGATATAATATGGTTCCGATTCACACGAGGTGCAGGAAACTAAACAAGAGATAACTACGGTCAGGAAAGTGATAGCTTTAGGTATTGTTTTCAGGGTAATCGAGGTTTTCATGGCGGTGTGAATTTTGTGGATTGTTTCAAGTAAATATATCCATTACTTTTCAAGTAATTTTTCAATTAGTGCTATAAGTTGACTAACTGGTTCGAAATAAGGCATCACCTTTTCTCTATCAAAATCATACAAATCGTCGTAATCACCTTTTTGTCGCCAAGTAAAAAGTTGTGAGTAAATTTTCCCTAATTCCTTTGGAATTATATTTGTTAAAATAAAATGTTCAGAGAAGTTTGATTTAGCACCGGAGTGAGTTGTTGGTTTTAAGTCTGAATTTAATAACAAAGCCATTACAGCATAGTAGGCTGAGTAATATAGTCGGTTAATACTCGAATTCCACCTGCCATTATCAGCTAAAAAGCTGTGCATCATTGAGACTTTCTTTAGCTCTGACAAGTCTGTAATTTATTAAATCGTTTTTTAAACCTTTCATTTTCAACGATATTTATAGAATTTGTATTCCATCTCGTTTAATATTTTCGAATAAAGGCGTTTTTGAATATTTCTTTTTCCATTCATTTTTTGAATAAATGAGCGGGGATAGAACTTCGCCGGTTTCTAATTCCAACTCATAAAATGCGTCCATAAAGTTTGTTTCATCACTAAATGTTACTTTATTTTTATTCATTAAAATAAGTACATCCCAATCTGATGATTTACCTGCATTTCCTCTGGCTCTTGAACCGTACAAAAACACTTGCGAGTGTGGTACAGTTTTATTTACCACACTCACAATTCTATCTATTATTTGGGTTTTTTGGTTCATATGTATTGATTACATTTTTAAAATTATCAGATGCAAATGTAAGAAGAAGATATGAAAGAAGCAATATTTTTATCGAAAAGGCATAACATAATTTAAAGAAACCAAATTGTAAACCAATACACTAACCCAATTTGGTTCGTAAGACCGAATACTTCATTTTAATTTTCAGATAAATTTCGCCAATTCCTGCATTATGGGAGAAGTCTTATTTCCCAAATTTTCTTATAAATACAACAAAACTCTTAAGTTCTTGGACAATAAAGTCAGAAATATCTATTCCAATCCTTTCATTTTCAATCTTAAAAAATATTTTTAATTAAGTCATTGTCTTTTTAAAAATTATGTCTATCTTTGCAACCCAATTTGGAGAAAAACCATCTTGTCACAAAATTAAGTAGTTAAAGTAAAAAAAACAAAGTAAAATGCCTACAATTCAGCAATTAGTTAGAAAAGGAAGAGCAGAAATCATTGACCAAAGCAAGTCACGTGCGCTGGATTCTTGTCCACAACGTCGTGGTGTTTGTGTTCGTGTGTACACTACAACTCCAAAAAAACCGAACTCAGCTATGCGTAAAGTGGCTCGTGTACGTTTAACTAACCAAAAAGAAGTGAATGCATACATACCGGGCGAAGGACATAACTTACAGGAACACTCAATCGTTTTAGTACGTGGTGGTCGTGTAAAAGATCTTCCGGGAGTACGTTATCACGTGGTTCGTGGAACATTAGATACAGCAGGAGTTAATGGTCGCACACAACGTCGTTCTAAATACGGAGCAAAACGTCCGAAAGCAGGAGCAGTAGTTAAGGGTGCACCGGTTAAAGGCGGTAAAAAGAAATAAAAGACATCTAAATCCCCTTTAAGGGACTAGGAGACTGTGTTTCTTTGACGCTGATTAAATTCTTTTTCTAAAAAAAACAAACAAATTCAAGTTTTATCACTTGTTTGAGTTTTAAAAGGTAGCAGATGAAGGTTGAGTAAATAATTCGGAGGAATTATTGAAGCAAAACTAAAGCAACCAAAAAAACAAAAACGGAAATTTATTAAAAAATGAGAAAATCGAAACCAAAAAAACGGTTGATCTTACCAGATCCTGTTTTCAATGAGTCGATGGTTACAAAATTTGTAAACCACTTAATGTTCGATGGCAAAAAATCAACTGCTTTCGACATTTTCTACTCTTCTCTCGAAGTTGTAAAAAACAAACTTCCGAACGAAGAAAAAACTCCACTCGATGTCTGGAAAAAAGCCCTCGAAAATATCACTCCGCTTGTAGAAGTTAAATCTCGTCGCGTGGGTGGTGCTACATTCCAGGTACCAACTGAGATCCGTCCTGACAGGAAGGAATCAATTTCAATGAAAAATCTTATATTATACTCCCGCAAGCGTGGAGGACGTTCGATGGCTGATAAATTAGCTGCCGAAATCGTTGATGCGTTCAACAATCAGGGTGGTGCATTCAAACGTAAGGAAGATATGCACCGTATGGCTGAAGCTAACCGTGCTTTTGCTCACTTCAGATTTTAATTGTTGAATAATTTATTATTATACAAAGAAATATATTTATCAAATGGCTAAAGGAGATTTAAGTTACAACAGAAACATAGGTATCATGGCGCATATCGACGCCGGTAAAACAACTACATCAGAACGTATCTTGTTTTATACCGGTTTAACTCACAAGATAGGTGAGGTGCATGATGGTGCTGCTACTATGGACTGGATGGAACAGGAACAGGAGCGTGGAATAACCATAACTTCTGCTGCAACTACTACCTCGTGGGATTATTTGGGTGAAAAATATAAAATTAACCTGATAGACACACCTGGACACGTTGATTTCACAGTAGAAGTTGAACGTTCACTTCGTATCCTCGATGGTGCTGTTGCAACTTTTTGTGCGGTTGGTGGTGTTGAACCTCAATCGGAAACTGTTTGGCGTCAAGCCGACAAATATAATGTTCCCCGTCTTGGATTCGTAAATAAAATGGACCGTTCGGGAGCAGATTTTTACGAAGTGATTCGTCAGATTAAAGATGTACTTGGTGCAAAACCATGTCCTATACAAATTCCAATCGGTGCTGAAGAGAAATTCAAAGGTGTGATTGATCTTGTGCAAATGAAAGCAATTTTCTGGCACGATGAATCAATGGGCGCTGAATATTCAGTAGAAGAAATCCCTGCAGATTTATTGGAAGAAGCTAAAGAATGGAGAGATAAAATGCTCGAAGTTGTTGCTGAATATGACGATGTGTTAATGGAAAAGTATTTTGATGATCCTTCTACCATTACTATAGATGAAATCAAAGTGGCTATCCGTAAGGCGACCCTTTCAATGGAAATAAACCCCATGATTTGTGGTTCAGCATTCAAAAACAAAGGTGTTCAGACTATGCTCGATGCAGTTTGTGCCTATTTACCAAGTCCATTAGATACGCCCGAAACAATAGGATATGATCCACGTGATCCAGAAAAACAAGTTATTCGTCATCCGGATGCTACTGAACCTTTGTGTGCGTTAGCATTTAAAATTGCAACAGACCCTTATGTAGGTAGATTGTGTTTCTTCAGAGTTTATTCAGGGAAATTACCTGCAGGTTCTTATGTTTATAATACTCGCTCCGAAAAGAAAGAACGTATTTCACGTATATTTCAGATGCATTCTAATAAACAGAATCCGGTTGAATTAATTTCAGCAGGTGATATTGGTGCCGGAGTTGGGTTTAAAGATATTCGTACCGGTGATACTTTGTGCGACGAAGCACATCCTATTACTTTGGAATCAATGGATTTCCCTCTACCTGTAATTGGTATCTCTATTGAGCCTAAAACTCAAAAAGATTTGGATAAATTGGGTATGGGATTAGCTAAATTAGCTGAAGAAGATCCAACATTTACTGTACATACCGAAGAGCAATCTGGTCAAACCATTATCAGTGGTATGGGTGAACTTCACCTCGAAATTATTATCGACCGCTTGAAACGTGAGTTTAAAGTGGAATGTAATCAGGGTCGCCCTCAGGTTTCTTACAAAGAAGCAATCACTCAAGCTGTTCAATTACGCGAAGTGTATAAAAAACAATCTGGTGGACGTGGTAAGTTCGCTGATATGATTGTAAAAGTTGAACCTAGAGATAAAGATTTTGAAGGAAATCTTCAATTTATCGATATGGTTAAAGGAGGTAATATTCCTAAAGAATTTATACCTTCAATACAGAAAGGTTTTAACCTTGCAATGAAAAATGGTGTTTTAGCCGGTTTCCCTCTTGATAATTTGAAAGTTACTGTACTTGATGGATCTTTCCATGCAGTCGATTCGGATCAGTTATCATTCGAAATTTGTGCTCAAATTGCTTATAAGAATGCTTGTGCCAAAGCAAAACCAGTACTTTTGGAGCCTATCATGAAAATGGAAGTAGTAACTCCTGAAGAAAGTATGGGTGATGTTATTGGTGACTTAAACAAACGTCGTGGTCAGGTAGAAGGAATGGAATCAAGCCGTACGGGTGCCAGAATTGTAAAAGCTAAAGTGCCTTTGGCTGAAACTTTTGGTTACGTTACAGCTTTACGTACTATTTCGTCAGGTCGTGCAACTTCAACCATGGAATTCGATCATTATGCAGAAGTTTCTGCTTCGATTGCAAAACAGGTTGTAACTGATGCTAAAGGTAAAGTAGAACTTTTATAAAAAATGACAACAGACAAAGGTTGACTTAAGACTGAAATCTGTTGACTAAATATTAAACCGGATAGTGAATGACTCTTATCCGGCTAACAAAAAAAAATAATTAATTAAATAAACGACATGAGTCAAAAAATCCGTATTAAATTAAAATCTTACGATCACAACTTAGTTGACAAGTCAGCAGAGAAAATCGTAAAAACGGTGAAAGCTACAGGAGCTGTAGTAAGTGGTCCAATCCCACTTCCAACACACAAACGTATCTTTACTGTTAACCGTTCGACATTCGTAAACAAAAAATCACGTGAACAATTCGAACTGTGTTCTTACAAACGTCTAATCGACATTTATAGCTCAACCGCTAAAACTGTAGATGCGTTAATGAAACTTGAATTGCCAAGCGGAGTTGAAGTAGAAATAAAAGTGTAATCCTCTGCCTCCTAGAGAGGTTTTGGGAAAACAAAAAATAGATTTTTTAAAACAAGGCCGATCCCCTCCCGATAGCTATCGGGATAGGGTTAAGGGTCATTAAACAACAATTGAAATGCCAGGATTATTAGGAAAAAAAATCGGAATGACATCCGTTTTCAGTGCCGACGGTAAAAATGTACCGTGCACTGTTATCGAAGCAGGTCCTTGTGTTGTTACTCAAATTAAAACTGTAGAAACTGATGGTTACGAAGCTGTTCAGGTAGGTTTTCAGAAAAAAACTGAAAAGCACACCAACAAAGCTGAAGCCGGAATTTTCAAAGCAGCAGGAGTAGCACCTCAGAGACACTTGGTTGAGTTCAAAGGATTCGAAACTGAATTCAAATTGGGTGATGCAATCACCGTTGAAATGTTTGAAGACAACACATTTGTTGATGTAGTTGGAACTTCAAAAGGAAAAGGATTCCAGGGAGTTGTAAAACGCCATGGATTTGGTGGGGTAGGTCAAGCTACACACGGACAGCACAATCGTTTACGTGCGCCGGGATCTCTTGGAGCTTCATCGTATCCTTCACGTGTTTTTAAAGGAATGCGCATGGGTGGACGTACAGGTGGAGATCAGATCACTGTTCAAAACTTACAGGTATTAAAAGTGATTCCTGAACATAATCTTATATTAATTAAAGGTTCTGTTCCGGGTGCTAAAGGTTCAATCGTAATCATCAATAAATAATCATGGAACTAAGCGTAAAAAACATTAAAGGAGAAGACACGGGAAATAAAGTATCGCTTAGCGATGCAATTTTCGGTATTGAGCCAAACGACCATGCTATTTATTTAGATGTGAAACAGTATTTGGCCAATCAACGTCAGGGAACACACTCGTCAAAAGGCAGAAGTCAGTTGTCAGGTAGTACCCGCAAATTAGGAAAACAAAAAGGTGGAGGTGGAGCTCGCCCAGGTGATATCAAATCAGGTGTTCGCGTCGGCGGAGGTCGTATGTTTGGTCCTACACCACGCGACTACAACTTCAAATTAAATAAAAAGGTAAAACAACTTGCGCGCAAGTCTGCCCTTTCGTATAAAGCTCAAAATGAGCTTATTACAGTAGTGGATGTGCTCAACTTTGATGCTCCGAAAACAAAAGATTTCGTAGCAATGACAAAAAGTTTACAAGTTGCTGATAAAAAACCGTTAATTATTTTAGCAGATGCAAATAAAAACGTATATTTGTCGGCTCGTAATTTACCAAAGGTAAATGTCGTAACAGTTTCGGAATTAAACACTTACATAGTGCTTAATGCGAAATCTCTTGTATTTACGGTAGATGCAGTTGCTGCAGTTGAACAAATTTTAAAAGCATAAGGAGGTACAGAAATGGCAATTATAATAAAACCAATCGTTACAGAGAAAATGACAAAGCTGGGCGAAAAACTGAACCGCTATGGCTTTA